>QFCE01002421.1_pt1 | contig 186032 bp, 153 predicted proteins | sample 5346091 | NCBI WGS metagenome assembly QFCE01 (sample SAMN09062252, study PRJNA434731) | Human gut metagenome, whole genome shotgun sequencing project. | isolation source: stool timepoint A chromium assembly | host: Homo sapiens | collected 2015
CTTCTAAGAAACAAATCCATTTTGGGTCAGCCTTTGTCTTTCTGTATGAATAAAGATATCCGAGCTGATTTTTGATTTCCCCAATAGTTTTCTCATCCTTTGTTACAGGAAGTGCTGAAAGTATTCCATTATACTGCATTTTTGTAGAATAGCTTGTTCCAACAACTGTTTTCATTGTTCCTCTGATTGTGTCGTATGTATATCCTGTAAATTTACTGTTAGTATATCTCCACTGATGAGGATATAAAGCAATAATTGTGTCTCCACCGTCTGCTCCTGTTTCCATGTTCTTTGTAATTACATTATACTTTGTAACTACTTTTGAAGAATTTTTAAGATATTTCCACTCAACCTTTGTATCTGTAATAAAGTTAAACGCATATTTTTTATATAATTCAAATGCATTGTCACTTCCGTCAGGTAATATTGCAACTGACATGTAGTTTTTTCCTGCCGGCATTTTTGCAGTGAGTTTTCCTCCTGCATTAACCCATGTTGTGCCACTTGGTGCACTGATTAAATAATAATGTGTCTTTCCGTCTTTCCTGTTCTTAAGACTTACCCCTAAAATATTTGAAGATGTTGAATTTTTATATATCGCAAGATCTGTTCCACCTGCTCCCAATGAAATAGTTGGTTCTACATTTTTAAATGTATAGTAAGCATATGGTGTTCCTTTTCCGATTGTCGCCATTATGCTTGATGTTGAAGCGTTGTTCTCCATCAATATATCGTATGTCCAGTCTGTAGTTTTATCAACTTTTGCATCTTTTGCACTAAAGTTATTGCCACCAACAACAAGTTCTACTGTTTCGTCTTTAAGTAAACTTTCAACCATAGGTTCTCCATCTACATATGATGTTGTGCTTGTTACTGCCGGTGCTGCCATTTGCATTCCATTACTTGCTGCGCGATATGCAAGTGGATGTGCGTACAATGATTCTGAATATTTGTCAAATACAACTGAGCTCGCCCAATCATTTGTAGGTACTGTTCCAACTGTTTCTTTGTAATTGTCTGTTAAATATGTTGTTCTTGTTGGCAGACTGTCTTTTCTGTCAGTCCATGTTTTTCCCCAATCATTAGTTCTGACGCCAAAGACTTCTTTCTTATATCCGCCTTTGTCAATCATTACTGAATTGTTTTCATCAAAAAAATCCCCTGTTGCTCTTACATTAGCACTTACTCCACTTACAATTACACCTGCACCTGAAATACTAGTTGCAAGCATTGTAATTGAACAGCAAATTGCTATAGTTTTCTTCAATGCACCTTTTCCCATCTTCTCCTCCTTATTTCTAATATCATATAGTTCTTTACTATGCCATAAATATACAATTTTCTTTGCTGTTCTTTCAATTTATTATTTTTACTAAAAAGGTAAAAATTTTTACTTTAATTTTTATCAAAAATGATTAGTAAAATATTCTTTTTTTATTTTTGTATTCTAAGATTAGACATTAACTTTTAACTTCAAATTGAAGTAATTAAAATATTATTTTCAATGATAACTCTGTTTCACAAACAATATTTTGCTCTACGCAAAAAAATACAGGACCATTCAGTCCTGTACTTGATTTTTGCGTAGTGATTCAATTTACACTACATATTTTTTATATCGCATTAGTCACTCACTTTAAATTTTTACTTTGCCATTCTAGGATCTTCGAATCCATGATATACAAGAGAATAATCTCTAAAATAACATGTATCTGCCTTTCCATAATAAGCCCGGCCAAATACTATGTACTTTTTAAACATTTTTCCAAATTGATTAATTATCTAAAATCCAAGTCACAAACCAAATGCCAGGCTACTATGCTATTTTTAAAACAAATCCAACATGTTATCTAAGTAAATTCTTTCTCTGACATTAATCTGATACTCAGGCTTAGTCATATAATAAAGTAAAAATTCCAAAATCAAAGCACTTCCTAAGCTTCGCCCTTCGATTTTAAAATTTGAAAATCCCATAGGCATATAAATATTTTTTATATCATCTATACCAATGAAACCGGGATTTGTCATTGCTTTAGAAAATTTATACCCACTCTCTGCATCAGGAGCCGTGCAACGATGCTCTGTAAATTTTTCTCCTAAATTTTTGCGACTTACAGTTTCATAACATTTTTTTCTGTCAGCACAACCAAACCAACAGCATTCATTGCATAAAAATTCGACTTTATCCTTCTGCTTTTCTGATAACCTATTCAATTTATCTAATTCTTTATTTAACCGAAAATCCGGAACAACATAAAGAAAATTATCTCTATTTATCTCATTTTTTAATTGCTCAAAATCAGTTAACACCTTAGTTGTTGATGATACAAAATAAAATTTAGGATATTTATTTTTTAAATAATCTAATAGCAAATCTGAGTGAATTATCACACCATTTTGTATTCCATTCTTTTCTTCAAACATAGAGCATAGGTCGTTGCATTTCTTATCTGAAAGATGCTCATTTCTTAACAATGAATTACTAAATGTCAGTCTTGCTGAAATGCCAGATTCCTTCATTAATGCTAAAACTTCTTTTGGATTATTTTCTCCAAATCCGACACGACCTCCACCCCAAACACAATCTGCCGGAGTTCCATATATAGAACCTATATCGCACCAGTCGTAAAAATATTCTCGATGTTCACGAAACAATGGCAAAAATTCACGGTACAGCCCGTAAAATTCAAATAATCCGGGAAGATGATAATATGCTGTTTCTTTTTTTAACATTATCAGCCTATTCCTCCAAGCATTGCTCCGGCCACAAGTGCTATAAACGCTAATGGTACAAGCACATATTTTCCAAGTGGCATAAACCATTTGCCAATCGGCTTATTATTGCCTTTATTTACTGCGCTAATTGCAAAATCCTTTCCTGCAACCCAGAAGAACATAATTGCTGCAAGCATTGCACCTAATGGACAAATATAAATTGATACTGCATCCATCCATCCTGAAACAATCCCCTGAATAACAAGCGCAACTGCGCACCCAACTACCGCTATACTCAAAACAGCTACCGGTCTTTTAAACTTTAACTTTTCTTCCAATGTTGCTATTGGCGCCTCATATAAATTAACTATAGAGCTCATTCCTGCAAATAATACACAAATATAAAATATTATTCCTACAATCTTTCCACCCGCCATTCCATTAAATACATTTACAAGATAGATAAACATAAGTCCCGGTCCGCCTGAAGACAATTCTGCTCCACCAACAGCCATTCCCGGAATTATTACAAATGCTGCAAGTAATGCTGCTACTGTATCAAATACTGCTACGTTTCTTGCAGAACTTACTACATTTTCTGATTCACTTAAATATGAACCATAAATTACTGTTCCATTTCCTGCTATTGATAATGAGAAAAATGCCTGTCCAAATGCATAAATCCACAATCTCGGGTCAAGCAATCCTTTAGGATTTATTGTAAATATGTATTTATATCCATCACTTGCACCCGGAAGCGTAAATACATAAATTCCTAATCCCAAAAATAATACAAAAAGAAGTGGCATCATAAATTTGTTTGCCCTTTCGATACCACTGGCAATTCCAAATGCCATTATTACGGCTGTAACAATTACTGCGATTACAAGCCATAAATTATTACCAAAATTTGTTGCTGTACTTCCAAACATGCCACCAATAGCATCCATATCATGTCCCATATCTGAGAGTTGCCCTGTAATTGCCAAATATGTATATTTAAATATCCATCCAACAATAACAGTATATCCCATTGCCATAGCCAATGAACCCAAAACAGGAATTGCACCAATTATTTCTCCAATTCTTTTATTTCCCATTCTCAATTCAGTACATTTGCCAAATGCTTTAATTGGTCCTCCTTTAGCAGCTCTTCCAAGTGCCATTTCTTCAATAAGGCCTGTTGCTCCAATTAAAATAACAAATAAAACGTATGGGATTAAAAATGTCATACCTCCCCAATCTGACACCATATAAGGAAATCTCCATATATTTCCCATTCCTACTGCTGACCCTATACATGCAATTACAAAGCCTGTTCTACTCTTAAACCCATCCCTCTTTTTTTCCATTAATTATAATCCTTTCCTTTTTCAATCGTACCTTAAATATTGTATCACATTATAGGGATTATTATAGTTAAATTTTACTAAATATGTTATAATTAGATAATATAATTTGGTTCGGAAAATTAATACTTTTATTGCTTCTTTGTAAGCAAATTATTACTAAATTTTGCGAAAGGAGAGATTATTGTGACACAAGATAATTCAAAAGATAACTCAGCTAATAAATATACAAATAAGTATACTAAAAAAACTAGTATCCAAAAATTTCTTTTACTCTTATGCAATATTATTATGATTGTAGTGGCACTTTTATCTTCCTACTCCTATTCTATTACTACGGAAAACAAAAGCGTCGCCTTACGTTTAGATAATTTCTGCGACTCTACTGACTCTATGAAACAGCTTACTGAAAGCTATTTACATGCAGAAAAAGGATATGTCGATAACTGGGCTCACTACATTTCCAGCAATAATATGACTATAGATGAAGCAATAAAATTTGTGCAGAATATTAACACACAGGGCAACCGCTATGCACACTTCGTTGATATGGATGACTTCTCAGCTATTTCTACTATTGCAGATAAAAATGGAAATTACTCTGTTAACTGTTACAAAACATTTTATGATACAGATACCAATGCATGTCATGCAATGATTAAAAAAATGCAGAATATGTTTAATTCACAATCCGGTCAGGTTTATGTTCTTGGTAAATATCGCGTTGACGGACTACAACAGACTGTCATCAGTGTTGGTACTAGAGTTTATTTAAATATTGGTAACAATAAGACAAAGCCTTACCTGCTTTTAAGATTGCTCCCTGTTGATTACCTAAAAAATGCATGGGCATTTCCAACTGAATATAAATCAGCAGAAATCAGTCTTATTAACTCTAACGGTGAATATGTTATTCAGTCTCCTTCGATGAAATCAAGAACTTTTTATGACTATATTCGCGGATACAATTTTCAAAATGATTACAATAAAGTCGACGAGCTTGCTAACAAAATTAAATCGTCCGATAGTGGCTTGCTTCAATACAAAGACTATCGTAACGAAAATTGCTATTGGTACTATTCAAGTTTTGGAAAAAATTTAGATTTATACATCATAGGATATATTCCTGTAAAGGATATTAATTCAGTTAATATGAACTGGAGTATTGTTGTAATTATATGTGGAACAGTATTGTTTTTAACAATTCTTGATACATTTTACATATTATCAATTAATCATAGTTTAAGAAAAGCTGCAAGTGAAGCTGAACATGCAAGTCAGGCAAAAACACAATTTTTGTCCACTATATCCCACGATATCCGTACTCCAATGAATGGCGTTTTGGGAATGACTCAAATTGCGAAAAAACATTTAAATGATCCTGAATATATGGGCGAATGTCTGGATAAAGTTTCTCTTGCCGGAAATCATCTTTTAACATTAATAAATGATATTTTAGATATTTCAAAAATTGAGAGTGGAAAAATGGCTATTTCTATAGAACCTTTTTCACTTAAGGACTGTGTAAATGAAGTTGTTAGTATTATTCGCCCTCAGGCTGAATATAAAGGCATTTCACTTGAGGTTAATATGCATGACATTATTTACGAAACTTTGTCAGCTGATCCTTTACGACTTAATCAGATAATAACTAATCTTTTAACTAATGCTGTAAAATATACTGACAATGGTGGAAAAGTTTTATTTGATATAAGTCAGTCACGATTACCGGATGATGACGAAAAAATACGACTAAAAATTGTTGTCTCTGATAACGGAATCGGTATGACTAAAGAATTTCAGGAAACAATGTATAATTCATTTACCAGAGCTCTTGACAGTCGAACTAATAAAATTCAGGGAACCGGTTTAGGCCTTGCCATTATTAAACAGCTTGTAGATTTAATGAACGGCTCAATTGATTGTAAAAGCGAATTAAGGGAAGGAACTACATTTACTGTTTACCTTGATTTAGCAGTACTTAACGAACACAAGCATTTAGATACAGTAAATCCGGATTCATTATATGAAAAAAATTATGATTTTTCTTCATTACATGTACTTGTTGCAGAAGACAATGATTTAAATTGGGAAATTATTAAAACAATGCTTTCCGAATATAAAGTTTCATGTGACCGTGCCGTAAATGGTCTTGAATGCATAAACACTTTGACTTCCTCTTCCAAAGGCTTTTATGACTTAATTTTAATGGATATCCAAATGCCTGTACTGAACGGAAAAGAAGCTACACGTAAAATCAGGAAAAACGAAGATGCGTATATACGAAATATTCCTATTGTAGCAATGACTGCTGATGCATTTGCTGAAGACATAAAGGCATGTAAAGAAGCCGGAATGAATGCTCATATACCAAAGCCTATTAATATGAAACAGATATTATCAGTTTTAATAACTGTATTAAAGAAGGACTATAAATTTTAAAAAAACTTTAAGAATGGAGGCTAATTATGAAATTACTCACCAAAAAATAAATTATATGTGCAATTGCAACATCTATAATTTTTAATTTAGCAGCTTGTAATTCTGCTTCCAATAAAACAACTGATAATTCTGATAAATTTACTCCAAAATTGGATACTGAAAACTATAATAATTTTAATAACGTTCTTAGCAAATTAAAGGATAAGGAATATATTCCTATTCATGGTTCTGCAGTCCATGTTTATTCAGAATTGACTATAAATATAATGCTTCAATTCTTAATTTATTATCTGTTTTCTTTTACTTACATAATTTGTTACTGCGACAAATATAAAACTGGAAATTACTATAACTGCCCCATTTATTAACAATGGTTTAATGCTTTCAAAATTAAAAACTTCCATAGTTTTTATCAGTTGGTTATTTGCTACATAATAATATGTTGGCAATATATGTGCTATTTTCAATACATAATCAGGCATGTATTCAAACGGCACAAAGCATCCACAAAGAAATGATGTGCCGAGTGCTATTACATTTACTATTCCACCAATAGCATTCTTATTCTGCGTAATATTTCCAATTAAAAATCCTATGGTCAGACTGCATATCGTAAATACAAATGAATTTATAACATAGCCTAAACCATTTGAACTAAACATTAAGTCTTTAAACAAAATCAATGCCAAACTCATATATAAAATCCACATTGCAAATATTACTATGGAATTTGATAATAGTACGATTCTATTATATTTTTTGTAATTGAAACTGCTTATAATTGTTCTCTTCCTTACAGTCTCATCATTTAAACTTGCTAAAATCATGCTGATGCAATACACACATCCTGCAAGCAACGCGTAATTTAGGATATTAAAATACTGTGTCATGCTGCTTAACTTTGATGTATCTAAAGTCGTTTTCATATAAACCTTTGTATCTTTGTCCACAACTTTATTTACTTTTGAAATTAACTCAACTCCACTATAATAATCCTTGTAAATAAGCACGGTTTTTATGTATTTTTCCACCATCATTTGGGCATATGAAGAATATTCATCACCACATGATTTATATTCCAACGAAGGATTCTTTCCATCTAATAAATTTTTTCCAAAATCTTTTGGTATATAAATTACATAATTTACGTCTCTGTAAAAAATTGCATCATTTATTTTGTCTTCGTCTTTTGTATCTATATCTTTTATTTCTGAATGTTTACTTATATAATCCTCAAAGCCTTTAGCAATATTGTCTTCACTGTCTTTATTTACAATTAACACACTTGGTTTTGAATCTTCAAAATTTGTCATATTATTACCTGATGTCTGATTAAGCGCTGTTATTGCAACAAGTATGGCAGTATATAAAATAATCATTCCCTTTAATTTATTTAATATCTTTAAAATAGTCTTAAATACTGTCATACTTTTCCCTCCTTAAGCTAACAAACGAAATTAATAGACAAATTATGATAAATATAATCAAATAAATGATATCTCTAAAATATCTGTCTAAAGTATCGTAATAGTATAATGAATAAAAGCCATCAGTTATTAAGTTATTTGGATTTATCAGATTAATTATAGGCACATTTTTATCAATTACATATTTTAATGTAACTCCCATCATTCCTGAAAAAACAGAAAAGAACATTGTAACAGCAATAGTTATTCCTGTCTTAGCACCTTCTGACACTCTGAATATTGAAGCAATTACTACCCCTAGTGCAATTCCTGCCAGATTTCCTACCATGGAAAGTAAAATAATTAACAAAAGATTTTCTCCAAAATCAACTTTTATTACAAATGTCAAAAATGCCATAAGTACCGCAAGTCCTACCAGACTTACCACATAACTTCCTATAGTCGAACTCAAAATAATTGTGCTTTTTTTATTTGGTGACACGGAAATTCTTTTTCCCTTGCTACTCATATTCGCCAGACAGTTATTTATTGCAGTCAACCCGAATATTCCACCATACATACACATCATCGCAATTAAAGTATAATATTCTATTTGCATATAACTTAAATTTGAATTAGAGATATTTTTCAAATTAACTTGTTCATTATTAATTTTGTCTAATATTTGATTTACTATTTTGTCTGTATCAAATGTAAAATTCCCGTTTGCTATTTCGTTTTCTATATTTTTTTCGGTCAATTCTTCTACTATTGTTTCATTCTGTCTGATTTCATTTATGACAAACTTAAGTAATGTTTGATATGTACCATTTGCCTTTACTACAACCTGCGGTTCGTCGTTCTTAAATACAACATATCCTTCAATTTTAGAATCATCTAATAGGGAATCTGCTTTTTTATTACTTACATATTTGATATTAAATAATTTGTCTTTATTATCATTATCCGATAATTCTTTTAATGCGTTTTTGTATATTTCCTGCGTTTCAAATTCGTCATTATCTACGACTGCAATATCAAACACTTTTAATACTTCATCTTTTTCTATGTTGGAAAATGCCATATTGAAAAATATTCCAAGAATAATCGGAAAGGCAAATGTCCAAAAGACTAATATTTTATTTTTAAACAATGTTTTTATCGTATATTTCAAATTATGAATAAACATTAATCTCTTAATTCCTTTCCTGTTAATTTCAAAAATACATCATTTAATGTAGGTCCTACACGTTCTATTTTTTCTTCAATATTTGCCTGTTGTTTCAGTTCTTCGCTTGTTCCCTGAGCTATTATTTTTCCTTTATCAAGAATTATAATTCTATCGCAAAGTATCTCTACCTCTTCCATATAATGTGTTGTGTAAACTATTGTGGCACCATCGTCTCTTAATTTCTTAATTCCATCTAAAATATTGTTTCTACTCTGTGGGTCGACTGCTACTGTTGGTTCATCAAGAAAAATAAGTTTTGGTTTATGTGCTATTCCACAGGCAATATTTAATCTTCTTAAAAGTCCCCCTGAAAGTTGTTTTGGCAAATATTTTTTAAATTCACCAAGTCCTACTAATTCAATGGCATCTTCTACATATTGCTTTCTGATATTTTTATCTTCTATGTATAATCCACAAAAATAGTTTATATTGTCATATACATTTAATTCATTAAATACTGCAACCTCCTGAAAAATGACTCCAATTTTCGATTTTATATCGTACGAATCTGGTTTCATATCCTTACCAAATATTTTTATGCTTCCGTTCTGATATTTAAGCAATGCTAAAATTGAATTTATAGTTGTACTTTTACCACTTCCGTTAGGTCCAAGTAATCCTAATATTTCTCCTTCATATACATCAAATGATAAATTATCAACTGCCTTTTGTTCTTTATATTCTTTAGTTAGATTTTTTACCTCTATTACTTTTTCCATGTTGCCTCCATGATTTTTCTTTTCATATTGTGATTAAATTATATCATATGTTAATTTGATTATGTTTTATATTTTGAATTCCTTCCCCAGCCGGCAGATTTTTTCATAAGCAAACACGTTGATTTTTCTTTCCCCAGCCGGCAGATTTTTTCATAGCAAACACGTTAATTTTCCTTTCCCCAGCCGGCAGATTTTTTCATAGCAAACACGTTGATTTTTTTATTTTGCTGCGCCGCTTATTGTAAGTTCAAAAGATAAACTCGCCTATCGGCTCAGACATATCTTTTGAACTTACGCTATGCTCGCAAAATTTCAAAAATCTGCCTATCGTTTGCTTATGAAAATTTCTGCCGGCTGGGGTGTGGAAATTCTGTTGCTCTGGATATTTCTGCCGACTGGGGTTTGATAATTCTGTTGCTTATAAAAATTTTTGACAGATTGGGTGATTTAATTTATATAGTTCTTGAAAATCGGATATAATTGATTGAATTTTCTATTTTTCATACTTTAATTTAAAAAAATACCGAAAATCTATTAACAATAGACCTTCGGTATTTCACCTTAGTAATTTTTAATTATTTTTTACTATTTTGTCTTAACTCTTTTTGTCTTTGACCATGCTGAATATACTTTGTTTCCATCTACGATTTTGAATGTACGGATTCGAACATTGTATGTTTTCTTTGCTTTTAATTTCTTTACAATATATAAAGTTGCCTTTTGTTTGTTTACTGATATTGTCTTTTTGTTTTTCTTAAACTTCTTATCAGTTGCTACCTGAATTTCATATCCTTTTACGTTTTTAACTGCTTTCCATTTCAAAGTAATTGCTTTCTTTTTAGCAATTGTCTTACTAATCTTTGTAGTCTTCGGTGTTGAAACTACAGCAGTTGTGTTCTGCGGATTTGTTGTTGTTTCAGTTTTGCTTTCCGGCTGCTTTTGTGTTGTCGGATTAGTTACATCTGCTTTTTTTGTTGTTTGTGTAGAATCTGCTTCTTTTGTTGTCTCAGAAGTTGATGCTATAATTCTTGGTAATGTTTTTCCTATTGCAATTATTTTATCACAATCGTTACAATAAGTATCTCCTGTGTATCCTTCCTCTTGTTCTGTTGCATCTTTTTTATTTATAATTGTCGTATTTTTGTGCTCACATTCAGTTGGAATAAAAGTCCCATCATCTGTTTTTGAAGCTTCTGCCGTATTTCCATAAGCACCCATATTGACTCTGCTTCCATTAGGAGCCGGTTCATTTGAATAATCACTTAACGGGTCACCTGCATTTATGCAAGGGCTTGTAACATCATCCGCAATCCACATCGTTCCATTCCATCTTCCGCCTTTAGATTTCAAATGATAATTTTCTTTTTCTATATTTGCAAATAATGGTTCTTCAAATATACATCCTATTCCATAATTATTAGTGTTACCATTCCAGCTATCATTATATATGCATGTATATGTTATATTTGATGTGTCTGTATCGTCATTTAGATTCTTAAATCCTCTCTTGTTTCCAGCTATTATACAATTTTTTATTATCGGAAGTTTTGTCATATATCTGCCTATGCTTACTCCATAATAGCAGTTTGCAATTGTAACATTTTCCAAAACTATTTTTTCAATTAAATCTTCTTCTACACTTAATGATAGACCAATTCCATCATTTTGCTTATTAAAATTATGTATAATACAATTTGAAATTTTGAAAATATTATCTTTTGGTACTTTTGTTCCATAAGCTGATATGCTTAATCCCGTGAAAGAATCATTGTTTTTTCCTTCAAAAATTGTATTTTCTACAGAAATTTTTCCATAAATGTAATCATTATAGCTGTTAAGTGTAACATACATTCCACTTGATTCATTAGTAAATTTACAATCTTTTACTGTAAGTGTTTGTGGAATTTCTCCCTCATATCCGGTCTTTTTGCTTATTATGTTTGCCTGCATTTTAACATTATCAAATTCACAATTTTCAAATACGGCTTTTCCATTTAAATAATCCGAAGACGAATTCTGCGTTATGGAAATTTGATTGCTTGCATTTGTTAATCCTCTGTCAGAAGCCCCTACAAATTTAATAGGATTTTCCTTTGTTCCTTTTGCAATCAGCTCTCCATTATACATAATATCTAACGATGCAATTACATAAGGATGTTCTGAAGTCAATATTACTTTTGCATCATTTCCATTGTTATATCCTATAGTACAATTTTTAAAGTAATATTCCAGACCGTCTATTTCTCCTAATGTACATTCCGGAGTTATCATTGAACCACTAAGTTCAACGTACTTTCCAAATACAGCTGAGTAATCGCATGTATTGTTCGCATAAGTTCTTGTTTTATCAGCATTGACATTTGCTCCAAATTGAACTCTTATAGGTGCACACTTATTCATTTCTGATGATTCATTAGATTGACTTCCGTGGAATACATTTCCCTCTATTACAAAATCACATTGTCCATCAAGATTCAACGCATTTTTTGTTAATGCTCCACCTTCTGTTGTATAAAATTCATTATTTATTATTTCCGCATTTCCTCCCCAGTTAACAGACGGATTGTAAGAACCGGGAATATTATTTTTAAATGTATTATTTTCTATTTTACATTTTGATTTATCATTATAAAAATACTCATATGATAAATCCTTTGTATAACCTTCAATTCCCATTGAAAGTGATTTGAACATCGAATTTGATATTTTAATATTTGATTCAACAGTATTTGCATCATAATCTCCATAAAAAAATCCTGCACCTATTTCACTCGGTTGCAAAATATTTTTGCTTACTAACTCTGTACTATCAAATATACAATGGTCTACTGTAAGATTAAACTTCGTATTCTTTGTCCCATGAGATACATCAATTAATCCCTCTGTGAAATCTCTAAACTGTGCTCCACCGTTTATAAAATAACAATATTCAAATGTGTCTGTCACTTCTCCATTATCAGGAAGTGTTATCTCTATTCCATTCCACCCTGCGTGAGTATCAATATTTTTAAAAACAATAGGCTCATCCTGTGTACCTTTTGCTTCTATGCTTCCACCTTCTTCTACTCTAAAAATAGAATATGGTCTATAAACTACATCTGAATTTTCTACTCCATTAACATTTCCCGTTCCTGTTCCAAATAAAACTGTTGTTCCCGGTTCGATTACAAGTTTACATTTAACATATGGTAATTCAACTATATTTTTTGAACATACAACATATGTTTTATCTTTTGTCCATGTTACAACATTACTTCCATCATCTGAAACTATGTCTCCTGTTACGTATACTAAATTTTCATTAGTTTTAGAATTATCGCTTTGGGCAATTGAAGCGTCACTGTCATTTTCGTATACGGAAATTTTCGTATTTTCTTTAGTTATAACATTATTTGTTTGTTGTGCCATAATATTTTGTGGTAGTAATGATGTTGCCAACATTACACTTAGAATAAGGCTAAAATACTTTCTCATAGGCAGCTCCTTTCTACTACATTTTTATATTATTATTTTAACATAATATAACCGTGAAATCCTTATTTAAATTATATAAATTGTTATTCAGCAGAAGTTTTCATAGCATACACGAGATTTTCCTCTCCCAGCCGGCAGATATTTTCATAGCAAACACGTTGATTTTCCTTTCCCAGCCGGCAGATATTTTCATAGCAAACACGTTGATTTTCCTTTCCCAGCCGGCAGATATTTTCATAGCAAACACATTGATTTTCCTTTCCCAGCCGGCAGAAATTTTCATAGCAAACACGTTGATTTTTTTATTTTGCTGCGCCGCTTATTGTAAGTTCAAAAGATAAACTCGCCTATCGGCTCAGACATATCTTTTGAACTTACGCTATGCTCGCAAAATTTCAAAAATCTGCCTATCGTTTGCTTATGAAAATTTCTGCCGGCTGGGATGAGGATATTATGTCGCTTATGAATGTTTATGCCGGCTGGGATGAGGATATTATGTCGCTTATGAAAGTTTATGCCGACTGGGATAAGGATATTATGTCGCTTATGAATGTTTATGCCGGCTGGGATAAGGATATTATGTCGCTTATGAAAGTTTATGCCGACTGTGCTGGGAATTGTGTTGTCTATGGATTTTCTGTTAGCTGAAACAATGTTAAATATATTATTTTCCTTGAAAAATATTTGCTAAATATGTCATATATTAATTGACAAAAATCCTGTTTAAGCAATATGCTATAATCATGTTAAAAAAGGATATATTTAATGATGAAAAAATTTATAGAATTAGTACGTAAAGAAACAGTATTAGTAATTGCATGGGTCTTGGCAATTATATCCGCATTTTTTGTAAAACCAAATATTAAATACATAGATTACATAGATTTTAGAACGCTTGGAATATTATGGAGCCTTATGGTTATCATGGAAGGGTTAAGTTGTAATGGATTATTTGAAAAGATAGGTTATAAATTATTAAAAAAGACGAAAAATGTATGGCAGCTAAGTATAACATTGGTATTCATTTGTTTTTTCTCAAGTATGTTAATTACAAATGACGTTGCACTTATTACATTTGTTCCTTTTACAATGATGATTTTAGGCAAATGTGAAAAACAAAATTTATTGATTCCAATAATTGTTTTGCAAACCATTGCAGCTAATCTTGGAAGTATGCTTACTCCAATTGGCAACCCTCAAAATTTATATTTATATGGTTTATGGGGAGTTAACATATTTACATTCATAAAAACTATTTTACCTTATTCAATTGTTTCATTTTTTCTTCTTTTACTATTTTTGTTTTTTATTAAGGATAAGAAAAGTAAAATTGTTGTTGATGGTAAAGAAAATGATATTATTCAATATAAGGGGAACTTATTTTTCTATGTAATTTTATTTGTAATCGCATTAGGAACTGTATTTAAATTAATTCCTTATTATATTCTTATATTTCTTGTGTTTATTGTTGTGTTTTTTATACAGCGAAATGTGCTATATAAAATAGATTATGCATTACTTTTTACATTTATTGGATTTTTTATTTTTACGGGAAATATTGGTTCACTTCCAATGGCAAATAAGTATTTGGCTTCAATTGTTATAGGAAATGAAATTGGAATTGGGGTACTTGCGAGTCAGGTGATAAGCAATGTTCCTTCTGCCTTGCTTTTATCTGGTTTTACAACAAACTATAAAGGATTACTTATAGGTGTAAATGTTGGTGGTCTTGGAACACTTATTGCTTCAATGGCAAGTTTAATTTCTTACAAATTATATGCACATAATAACAACAGCACAAAAGGAAAATATTTGCTTTATTTTACAGTTGTAAATATTGTATTTCTTGTAGTTTTACTGATTTTAAACACTATAATTAACTGATATTCCTTCCCCAGCCGGCAGATATTTTCATAGCAAACACGTTGATTTTTTTATTTTGCTGTGCCGCTTATTGTAAGTTCAAAAGATAAACTCGCCTATCGGCTCAGACATATCTTTTGAACTTACGCTATGCTCGCAAAATTTCAAAAATCTGCCTATCGTTTGCTTATGAAAATTTCTGCCGGCTGGGGTTGTGGGAATTCTGTTTCTTTTGTAATTTATACTTTAGCCTGCAATTCACACAGTAACAATCCATCTTTGTCTATTTTCTTCATAACTGAAACTATGCCTCCTGTAAAATATTTTTATTTTAATATTTCATCAATATATCGTCCTTTACCTCTATATTGACAAGTTTATTGTCAACTTGTTTATATCATATTACTTAAACAAGTTTATATTCCCCTATATAAAAAATTCCAAATAGCAATTACGCTATTTGGAATTTTTTAGATTTAAATTTTTATTATTAACAATGTTTATTTCAATTTTCCATATTCTTCATCTGATACAGGCTCACACCATTCATTTGATGTTTCTTCACCCGGTACTTCTACTGCAAGATGACTAAACCAGCTATCAGGTGCTGCGCCATGCCAATGTTTTACTTCAGCTGAAATATTAATGCAGTCTCCCGGTTTCATTTCGATAGCTTCTTTGCCTTCTTCCTGATAATATCCACGTCCTGCAACACATACAAGAATCTGTCCGCCACCATTTTTTGCATGATGAATATGCCAATTATTTCGGCAGTAAACTGGACTCCCCCTCCGCAATCCCTTGTAGTTGCTGGCTTTAACGGCATACACATTTGTGCTTTGTGCGAATCTTTTCTGACGAGCAATTTCTACCAGGTTATTTTTCTATTTCTTCCTCGTTCCAAACCTCTTTTGCAAGGTTGAATACTGCCCATCCCTTTGGCCATCCTGCATAGAATGCTATGTGGGTGATAATCGCTGCGATTTCTTTCTGTGTTACTCCATGATCCTTTGCATTCTGTAAATGGAATTTTAAAGAAGAATCTGTAATTCCCTGTGCCATCAGTGCTACGACTGTGATAATGCTTCTTGTCTTTAAATCAATATCTTCGTTGTTCCAATTCTCTCCGAACAGAACATCATCGTTGAAATGTGCAAACTCCGGTGCAAATGTTCCCAGAGCATTTCTTCCTGCTGTCTGTGTGATCTTTGCCATGATATCAACCCTCCGTCTTTCTTATTTATGGTAATTTGTCATACTCTTCTTCCGGTAAAAACTCAAGCCATTCATTGGAAGCTCCTTCTGCCGGAACTTCAACAGCCAGATGCTGGAACCAGCTGTCTTTCGCTGCTCCATGCCAGTGTTTTACTTCCGGTGGAATATTTACCACATCTCCAGCTTTCAGTTCACGGGCCGGTTTTCCTTCTTCCTGATACCATCCTCTTCCACCAGTAACCATAAGGATCTGACCACCCTTGTGATGGATGTGGTATGCATTGATTGTTCTTGGAGCGAAAGTAACCAGACCAACAGGTACTCTCTCTGTTGTAAGCATATTCAGATAGCACTCACCTGTAAAATACTTTGCAAATGCTACATTGTCCTCACCGATTGGAAATACGTTACCACCGCCTAAGTCTTTTTTCATCTGTTCGATATCCATGAAAATCTCCTCCTTGCGTTTTTATTTTATGGTACAACCTGAATCAAGCTTTAGGTCAATAGATTTTGCAACTTTTTACATAAAGTTCACATTTTTCCTGTGACAGTTTGCATTTCAGATTCACTTTATTTCTTATCGTTTTTTATCATACACCCATATTGCTTCCTATGTCCAATACCTATTATTGTAGGTTGCTTAATGCCTTTTAAGCATAATCAAATTTTATATCACAATGCAAAACAGACCTGCCGCATCCTGGCAGATCCGCTTTGCATTGTGGTATAGCTTAAAGCTGTTTGATAAGATTTAATTCCCTTTTGGACAGTGCCTTTTTCAACTTTTGATTCTCTTTTTTCAGATTCTCATTCTCGCTCTTCAGCTTCTGTATCTGTTGCTGTAGCAGATACATTTCTGTTTCCATTGCCTGGCTGATGATGTTTCTCCTCGGATCTACCATGCCAGCCTGCTGTTCCATTGCTGCATCAATCTCACTTCGTACAATCGGATTCTTATAAAAGAATCCTCTGGACAGCCCTGTCTTTTGCATCAGTGCTGGCACGGATACTTTTTCTTTTTCCAATACCATTGTCCGGATTGCCAGGATTGCACGTTCCACTTTCTCTTCGCTTTTTCTTTTATTCAATTCCAACATCTTGTCGTATTTGTTCATATTCTTCTCCCCATCCGTCCAGATTCGCCAGGATAATCTGTGACATAAGATTTCTTACTTCCCGTGTTTCATCTGCAAGCCTCTGATTACTCATTTTCCGGTAATACTGGACACTTCTCACTCCTTTATGTCCGAGAAGCTTTGCTATGGTCCAGTCATCCACATGGAGTTCTGTCAGCTTTACCCCATAGCAGTGCCGGAACATATGTGTTCCAAATCCGAATAAGTTCCCATTGTCATCCCGGATATCTTTTTCATAGATCATCCGAAGCACTTTATCCTGCAAGGTTCGGTAGCTGATTGGTTTCTCCGGTTTGTTCTCGGCTGCAAAAATATAAATGCTTTCAGGATAATGCTCATTTGCATAACTGACTGCCTTTCCAATCAGCTGTGCCAGTTCCTGGCTAATCGGCTTTTCATATCTTCTGGTTTTGGGCTGATATATGACAATCATATCCTGACTCCCATTCTTATAAAGGCAGTCTTTCCGTAAGGTCAGCGTATCGGAAATTCTGGTTCCTAACATCTGGTGTATAATCATCGCCCTTGCTATCTGCACTTCCATTTTCACCAGATGGGCATTCAGCCTTTTCAGCTCACTGTCTGAATAAGATTTGAATTCCGCTTTTCGTTCTGGTGGAAAATCAGATTTCAGGAAAAGTTTTGTCAGGTGTGGAAAATTATAAATCTTTCCAATTGTTTCCAACACATTTCGGATCTTTAGCAGGTCATCCCGGATACCCTTTCCTCCGCTTGCTTCTACTTTGATGTTTATCAAAAACTGCTCTATGATCTCCCGGTCAAGCTCTTCACTGGTACTGATCTTTGGATGTTTCTCTTCTAGGTACTTTGAAAATTTATTCATAGCAGACAATTCCCGTTTTATACTGCCAACGGCTTCCGTTTCCAGATGATGGTAAATTGCTTTTTTCACCTCTTCCCGAATATCCGGCTGTCGGATTCCTCTGAAATTCAGTGTCTTGTGGTTGACGATTGGATTGGTCCGCAGGATAAGCGGAAGCCTTTCCAAATGCCAGATATCCTTTGCCAGCTCATTGGTTTCAGATCGGTCTAAAGTAAATTCCAGAAGATTTTCAAAATACCGGATCAGGGCAGCTTTCTCCACAGATTCTGTCTGAATGCTCGTCACTTTATATTTCGTCAATGCCCTGCCAATTTGCATCATCCACAATTTTAACTGTTTAATCCAGATGTCTTTTTCCCTGTCCAGCAGGCTGTTTTCCTGATGGGACGGCTTCTTAAAAAATTCGCATAAGCTGTTAAAATGTTGTCTTTCTGCCTTTATGGTCAAAATGGATACCTGTGTTCCCCGGTAATATATGTACTCGGCAAATTCTGTCTGAAGCTGTTTTCCCGGTAGTTTTCCAAGGTCAAAATACGGTTCCCGGTTCAGCTTTTCCTTTTGCATATCATTGGCCAGCTTATAGCATTCCAGTTGCTGGTATTCCAGTCTCTCATTCATTTTGCTCTCCTTTCTGCATACAGGCAAGCAGGCTATTTCCCTCTTCCTCAAAATATGTGTTATTTTGTTTTGCAATCTTTCTTGGCATATAGTCTATATACTGCATGGTCATTTCCTCAAATGTGTGTCCCAGATAGTCTCGGATGCTTTGGATCGACACGCCATGCTCATAAAAATTGGTTGCTACGGTATGTCTGTAATCATGGGATTTAAAAATATACTCCCCCTTCTGTATACCTATTTGGATGCAATACTTTTTCATCTGATCCATGAAGGTACTTTTGGAAAATGCTCCACCTTTCCGATTCTGAAAAATGTATGCTTCTTTTCCCCTCTGGTGTTTTTTCAAATACACCTGCATCAATCGATATAATGTTATCGGGATCGGAACTCTTTTATAATTTTTCATTTTTACCTGGTAGACCTTTATCCAGCAGTCACCATTCTGGATATCATAAGCATCCCCTTTCAAGGTACAGACTTCGCTAACCCGCAAGCCCACACACCAGAGATGTAAAAACATCATTCTCAGATGTTCTGGAAACTGTGAAAGATTCTGTATGATTTCCATATACACGTCCTCTTCCACGCTTCTGTTGTGATGCACTGGAATCTCTTTTTCCCAGTAATAGGATACATAAAACGGAACTTTTTTTATATATCCTTTTACTTCCAGAAATTTCATAAAAAACTGAATTGCGGTAACATTTGTATTAAATGTCTTTGCTCCCATTGATCCGTTCTGCAGATTTTTTAAATAAGTGTCTATCAGACCGGCATCGCACTCTGTCACATCTATCTGATGTTCATCGATTTCCTGCAAAAAGTTTCTGATTGTTCGGAATCTTTCATAAACGGTGCTGAGTGCCAGTTCCCCGATTCCTATTTCATACTTCATGTATTCCTGAAGCAGCCATCGGTTCTTGGGATACAAAACTTCCTGAAACGATATTCTTTCTATACTGTCACTTTGATTCCGTCGTTCTTTTGCAATATGAAACCGATCTAAGTACCAGACAGCCGCATCCCATCGGATTTCATCTGCCTGTACAAAAATCACTTTACGGGCAGTCTCCACAATTGTCCTCAGCCGTTTTCGCCGTTGTTCCTTTTCGACTTTCTGCTCCAGGTAGCTCTGAAATAATGTTTCCTGTTTCAGCTCCATCAGATGGATATCTGTGATCTGCTCCCGGATACAAAATTCATAAAAAAACTGTAGCCCGGTCAGTTTATATTCCCTCAGCCGTGAAACCTCATAATGTTCCAGAATATATTCCAGTACCGTAAAAATCTGGCGTTTCATTTTTTCACTGGCTTCCGCTTTAAAGTTCCAGACCATATTGCTCCGACACCGTACCGTCTCTACGCTCTTTACTATTGTCTGCTCCGAATGGTATGGGACAAACAGGATTTCATTTTTATATTTCCATTCACATTCCCTCTGTCCTGCCGGAGTTTTCATTCGCACCCGGATGTACGACTGTCGTATCCGGTCGAATGTTCCGGTGTATCGGTAAAGGTATTTTTGCTTTATCAACGGTGTTATGTATGATTCAAATTTCTTTCGCAGTTCATAATCTATTTCCGAGAGACGTTCTACCATCTCATCTGCCAGAAACAACAGAATCTGTTCTGTAATAGAACTTCCTGCTTCCTCTTCTGCATACTCACGGACTTCCTTTCGTAGCTGCTCAATCCGCCTGCTCCGTTCCTCTTCTGCTTCTATAAAAAATTGTAAAAACGCAGGCATAAAACCACCTCCTATAGCAATTCCTCAATCCCATACAGGGAGGAATGTTTCTCATAGAATTCCTGGCTGGCATCAAGCAGTTCATCATCCACAATGTCCAGATAGTTGATGGTTGTCTGGATGTGGCGGTGTCCATAAGCCAGCTGTATCAGTTCCAGCGACCATCCTGCTTTTCTCCGCTCATTTCCAAAGTAATGCCGGAGCATATGAGGCGTGATCTTAATCCCGGTTTTCTTTTCCATTCTTTTCAGCATGGAGTATACTGCTTCCACGTTCATTGGTTTTCCGATGTTATCCCCGGAAATATTCACAAACAGGCTTGTTTGGTGCTGAAGGAGTTTTCGGTACTCTGCAATATACAGATTTAAAAAATCGAAGGTATCTTTGCTGATCTTCGCACTTCGGTATTCTGCATTCTTGGCTCTCGCTCCATTTTCATTGTCCTCACGGAAATATACCCGGATTATGTGGTTCCGATAATCAATGTCCTTACTATAATCAATTCCCAAAATCTCACCGATCCGGTAGCCTGTCTCTGCCAGAAGCAGCATGAGAAGCCGATCTCTTATATTGGTACACGCTTTCAGGATTTCTACAATTTCATCTTTCTTTGCTGCCCTTGCCTTATGCTCTTCCTCTTTTAAATAGCCTTTGAAGCTCCTTGACCGTATGCTTTTCTTTACACCTACCGCATCGACTGCCATAAAATAATTATAGGACAGTGCTTTCAGTTCCCCGAACTGCTGGTACTCTTCTTCTATAAAAAGATAGAACCTGAACACATCTTTTAAGTATGCGTTGCAGGTTCCATTGTTCGGAGATCTGTGATTTTCATCTTGCGTATGTTTTCCAGCTTTCAGCCAGTATAAAAACTTTACAAAGTGTTCTGTCTGTTCGACATAAGGCATTTGATATATATCTATCAATTCCTGTTCTTTTTCATGGATATATTCCAGATAATACAGGATGGAAAGTGCGGAGCGCCGTATCGTATTCGGCGAACATTTGCTCCGTATCTTGTGCATCAGATATTTGGTAGGAAGCAGGACAATGTCCAAAGTTTCTATATCTCTGATGAAGAAATAAACTGCAGAGCCTTCTCTTTCTGTTTCCAGCTCATATCTTCTCATTTCTGCTCACTTCCTTTCCTCTAACGCTATACACAGTATACCCAACTCATGCCGATAAAGCTATCACCAATACTACCAATTCGCTCCAAACCGCCCCTGAAATACCACTAAACTTTTTGTCCTGTCTGCTACCCGGATCTGGGCAGAACCAATAACGCCACGGATGTTCTCAGCTATAGTACCGCTCCACTTTCCGGCTTCGGATAAAATTTTCTACTTCTTCGATCCGTTCTGCCATCTGGCACTTTGGCAGTGCTTCCAGAACATCACTCCGATACCTACCTTTCTTTGCTGTCCGGTGATCCAAAATGGACACAACGCAGGTGTCCTGCTCCGTGCGGATTGCCCGGCCGAATCCCTGCCGCAGCTTCTTCTGCATATCCGGGACTACGATGGTCTGGATGTAGGATTCCAGGGATCGGTACTGCTCCTTTTGTGCTTCATGGATGGGGTCCGGAACAGAAAATGGCAGTTTTACGATGATGAGAGACGATACCATGTCCCCCGGAAAGTCCACACCTTCCCAGCAGGAGCCGGCTGCGAACAGCACTGCATTCTCCATCTTCTTAAACCGTGCAATCTCTTCCTGGGAGTTTCTCCATACCTGCACCATCGGGAACGGGATCTGATCCCGCAAAAGCTGATGCACATTTCCCATCAGGGTATAAGATGTGAACAGTACCAGCGTATGCCCGTAAGTGGAACACACCAGATCACGGATCTGCCCGGCAAGCTGCTCGGCCTCTTCCCTGCTTCCCTTTTTCATAGGTCTTAAATGCTCCGGGATGTAAAGCAGACAGTTCTCTTTGTAACAGAATGGGGATTCTGCCACACACTCCCGGACGCCCGTTTCTTTTTCCAGCCCGGTCATCTGTCTGGTTCTTGCAAACCCGTTCCCGGCTTTTAAGGTGCCGCTGGTTAAGATCGCCGGAAATCCCCGGCTCCATAAAGTCGCATCCAGATACTTCGGGATCTCCCGGTTGACTGCCATAAAGGTTAAATGTCCCCGGCTGTCCTGCTGTAAAAACAAAATATATCGCTTGTCGTTCTTTAAAAACCATCCGAACAGCTCTTCCATCTCTTCCATCCGCCGAAAGATCCAGTAAGGAATATTCCCGGCAAGCCTTTTGATCATAAGCTGAAGCCTTTCCTGCATCTGGGCTAAGGCTGTGCCAGCTCCCGGCGGAAAATAAAAACTTTCTTTTCCAGCCATGTCCTCTGTGCCATCTTTCCGATGCTTTCGGATCTCCGCCTGAAGTGCAGAAAACCCTTCCATCAGCCGTTTTCCATCCGTGCCTTTATGCTCTCTGCCTAAAAAGTAAGCAATCTCCTGCACATCTTCCCTTCCAATGCTTCTTCCATACATCTGGCTGGCGGCTTCCGGGAGTTTATGGGCCTCATCCACAACCAGAGCCCTGTAATCTGCCAGAAGCGGCCGGTACCCATTTGCCCGGTGCATGGCATCTGCCAGAAGATAATTGTGATTGCAAATCTGTAAAAAAATGTCCTCTTTCCTGGAACTATCCAGATGCTTCTGATAACGGCATTCTACTTTTCCCAGACACTCCCTAGGGCAGAATTTTGGTACGCACACCAGCCTGCGGTCAAAACCGCTCAGGTTATGTACGGAATCTAAATCAAAGTTATGCCGGAGGGACTTCAATGCCTCCATCTGTGCCTGATTTTTATTCTTGTCCCGGACTGCCTCTAATCTCTGGGCCAGCCTGTAATCGCATACAAAATGTTCCTTTCCCTTGCGGACGACTGCTTTTAATTCTCCCTGAAGCAGATCTGCTTTTAACAGTACATCCGATAAGAAAGGAACATATTCCTCTATGATGGCTTTCTGTAAGGCGATACTGGAAGTGGATACCACTACAGACCGCCTGTCACATCCCGAATAACCGGAATGCAGTACACTATATTTCCGCATCAGGATGCAGGCTGTCAGATAGGCATAGGTCTTTCCGATGCCGACGCCTGCATCACAGAGCGTGATTTCATTTTTCATAAGGGCATCCAGCATTTCATGGCAGAGACGGATCTGTTCTTCCCTTACATGAAGCCCGCCTTCCGGGAGAAGCTCCCGAAAGATCTGTTCCACTTCGCCATGTGCCCTTTTCTGATATTCATTTTTATAACACATTACTTCTCCTTGCCAGAAAGCTTATCTTACCGTACCCTTACGGACGGGTCTGGTCGCTTCCGGTGTATTCTGTCCCTGTTCCTGCATTTTCTTTATGGCAGCATTCCCTCTTGCCATCATCCTTCGGATATCCGTCCGGGAAACATTCCATGTCCTTACTTTCTGAGGAGCTTTCCTTACCTGCTCGGACAAATGGCATTCACAGAGTTTCGGATATACCACCATTGTTTCCGGTAATTCCAGCGGATACTCGATCATGGGATGGTACACAATATCCCGGATCACCTGCTCATAACATTCCATCTGCATTCTTGCCGTACTGTCCTGATAGATATTTTTCCCTTTCATGGCACTGTAGACCTGCGATGAGATGTATCCCAACGCTTCAAAACTACAGTACCCATACGGAGTCACGCCGGAAAGGGAATCCGGATCTTTTAAGGCATTCAGATAAACTTCTTTTCCCTGGGCGATCAGCCACATCCGAAAATCGGAAAAACTGTCATCACTGCACCCTGCTTCCATCATAATACCTGCCGCTGTCCATAAGCCGTACTTATAAGCCGCATCCCGGTAACTGTAAACAAGATTGTGGAATTGGAGGACATCCTCCGGTGTCATATAGAAGAGCTGCTGCTTGATCCACACTGCCGAAGCATCCAGATCGGTGCCGCACACTTCCTTTGCTTTTTCAATCAGATTCCAGAATTGATCCTTGCTCATTCCACTTCTTTTTGTTTCTTCCATCTGTTCTCTCCCCTTGATGTGACGTTAATACCACAAGAATACGGCTGTAGTCTCCTACAGCCGCATGGTATCTGATATCAACGACACACTTCTTCATTGATTTCTTTTTTATCTTGCTGTTCCGCATTTGACCTCGCACCCCCGGAACTATTCCTGTATTTCTTCTGGGAAAGGGGACACTACAGGCGGGCGGCTGGCCTGCCGCCGCTCACAGATGTCCTAGGGGTCTTTCTGATTACAACCCGGAGTCCATCTTCCGCTCTCTGGCTGGTAACGTGTATCATTATCCCCCATCCGTGATCCTGGCGAAAGGCTGCCACCGCCTTATTCACAGCTATGCTTTCTCGCTCCAAGTCTAAGAATCTTTACCCTATACTTAATCATGGCGCTCATACTGTCACGCTTCTACGGTTGGGAACGTACCTGTAGTGCCGATATTCACTTGCCAAAGAACAGCCGAGGGATGTCCCTCTGCTTACTAGCCGATGGCAGTGTATTTTTTTATTCACTTCACAAAAAAATATTTTATCTTGCATCCCCGGATCTGTTTTTCTTCTTTGCCGGATTCTTTTGTTTTGCATCGTTCTTCCGGCTTTCTTTCTGTTCTTTTTCTTCTTCCGGCGGCATCTTCATCACATGGAGTTCTCCGTTAAACAGAGTAAAAATTTCCGGTGACTGGTATTTTTCTTTAAACTTTTCAATCTGTTCCGGTGTCAGCGAAGTAAAATCATCTTCTGTCAGCCCTACTACAAGGAAAGTCCCGGCTATCGCATCATAGACCTGTACATGATCATCATATAACGCCCGGTTCAGTGGCAATCCCTCAAATTTTCCATTGCCGTTTAAAAGGATTCCAACTTCATCATCAAACGGATAGGTCATTTCAATGTCACCGCCTACCGCCTGCTGCAGATCCTCCAGCTCATTTGGGATGTGCTTGACATAGGGGGCCTTCATCGGCTCGACTACCAGTACCGTCATCATTTCTTCCTGCATTTCGGACACTTCTTTCTCATCCATCGTATCAATCCTCCTGTCTGTTCGTTCTAATAGTCAGCCGATGAGAACCTTTTGTTTTATTCAAATTTCATGGACTTTTTGATCTTTTCCCTTAATCTCCGCAGTCTTGTATAAACCGTCTGCTCCGGCAGTTCCATGTGATGACTGATCTCTTTTGGTGCATATCCCATCATCTTCAGGACAATCATCTGAAGAGTTTTCTTATCAGTTGATAACAGAATCTGAAACAGTTCTTCGTTCTCCACGGTATCCAGCAGGGCTTCTACGCTCTCCGGCTGGGACTCTTTGGTTTCTTTTTCTTCCAGGAGCAGTTCCATACAGTCCAGAAGCGAGGTCTGGTGTTCCCGGAATCTCCGCTCTGCATTGAAATCGTCCCAGTCATACTCCCGAAGCTTCTGGATCGTCTCTTCATCCACGCCCTGTTCACGCAGGATCTTCTCTTCCTCTGCTTTCCACTGGTTCCATCTATATTCTTCTTTTGCTTTATTGTAAGCCACTTATGTTTTCCTCCGATCTGAATTTTTGCGAAATCAAATCGGAGTGTGGCGGTGACCTGGCTCGTTCTTCCTGTCTACAGGAATGTCCGGCATCTCTGCTGTCTCCCTGCAAACACGGATCTCCTTTGTAATCATATCTTTACAAAGGCACAGTGTATCGGATACACCTGTCAGCTAACGGTCAGAAAACTGTCAATTGACGGTCAGTTTTTATCACCTTCTTTCCAGCACAAATAAAATAAGACGAACAATCTTTTTACGGATCATTCGCCCTACTACTGTTTGTTTTCATTATTCAATTCAAATTTGTAACCTATATCCCTGACACTGACAATGCAATTCCCAGCACCATCTTCAACGACATTCAGCTTTTTTCTCAATCGCTTTACCAGACACCAGATGATATTTTTAATATCACCAACAGAATAATCTTTCCATACAAGCTGGTAAATCTGTTCAAATGTGTATACTCTCATCGGTGTCGCTGCTAATAAGTATAAAAAATTATATTCTTGTCGTGTTAAATGTAACGCTACATCATTCCAAAATACTTTATGTTTCTTATGATCCATTACAAGTTTTCCCTTATCAATCATCGTTTCGGATTGCTTTTGAGTTATTTTTTGTTTATTATTTCGTCGTGCCAATGAAAAAATCTGCAGATCTACTTCTTCTGTAGTGCTATTTATATCCATTACACAGTCTGCACCAGCGTATATTAATTCTTTTTTCCATGACATACACAATAAAGAAGAAGTATCCGTCAAAATAATAATTGGTATCTGCGTTATCTTTCTAATAGCAGATATAATATTACTTATGTTCTCTTTATAAAGGATCACTCCTATTATAAGCACATCATAAGAAAATAAACTCAAATTATGCAGTAAAATTTGTAGATTTTCTGCATAATCTGAGTTTATCTCATTGAATAGTTTTCGATATGATTGATTGTCAAAATATGCTAATATCTTGTATTTTGTGTCTTTCATATTTAATCTATTTTAGCAAAGCAACATTTTCTACTTCTTCACAGGAAAATCATCAAATGTATTGTCAATTTTTTGTGAAGCAATCTCTCTCATCGCATGCTCTTTCAGTTTTTGAAAACTTTCATCACTGACTGCATGTTCCATGCGACAAGCATCAACTTTTGCAATTTGTGGATTAACTCCAACGGATATAAGTTGATGAGTAAAAAAACAATGGCGTTCGTAAATTTTTTCAGCCACATCCCAGCCAAGGTCGGTCAGGTGTATATAATGGTTTTCGTCTGTTGTCAAAAAGCCACCCTCTCGTAAAGTTCCTACTGCGTAACAAACGCTGGGTTTTGAAACCTCCATGTACCGAGCAACATCCACGGAACGCACCATACCGAGCTTTTTTTGAAGTATAAGCACGGCCTCCAAATAATCCTCTCCGGCAGTATGAAGTTTCATAGGCAGCTCCTTTCGCCATTAAGCAAGACTCCAGCCAGCCGCACTCTTTCGGATATTGACAAAATCCTGATAGATACCAGGCTGTTTCAAAAGTTCCTCATGGGTTCCTTGCTGTGCAATCTGGCCGTTGTCTATAACTAAAATCTGATCGGCGTTCTGGATGGTATTTAGGCGGTGAGCGATTACAAGCAGGGTCTTTCCCTTCACCAATTCGGAAATAGCCTCCTGAATATAGCTTTCATTGTCCGTATCTACACTTGCGGTAGCTTCATCCAAAATGACAATAGGCGCGTCTTTCAGAATACAGCGGGCAATCGAAATACGCTGTTTTTCGCCGCCGGAAAGTGTTGCACCGCCCTCACCAACCACCGTTTGGAATCCGTCGGGCAAAGCCATAATGAAATCATAGCAGCGGGCTTTTCTGGCAGCCTCATAGACTTCTTCTTCCGTGGCATCCGGCTTTCCCATGATGATATTGTTGTAAATGGTGTCCTTAAACAGATACACGCGCTGGAATACCATGCTGATCTGATCCATCAATTCCGACAGAGGTACATTGCGAATATCCACGCCCCTTATCGTCACATTGCCGGATTTTACATCCCAAAGTCGCGCCAGCAAGTTTGCAATGGTGGACTTACCGCTACCGGACGGTCCAACCAGCGCTGTCATAGAATTTTTCTTCATGGCAAAACTGATATGATGCAGAACCTCTTTATCCTGATAAGCAAATGTAACATCGTTGAACAGGACTTCCGGCTGTCCCGGCTGTGCCTGAGCCGGAATATGCTGCTTGCCGTTGTCGGAAAGTTCCGGTTCATCCAATACCGCTTCAATACGATCAAGGGCAGCGTTCATAACGGTTAGTCGGGTTGCTTCTCCATAAAGAGCTTTCAGAGGTCCAAAGAGATCAAAGACAAACAGCAGCACGCCCAAAAGATAAGCCAGGGAGAGTACGCCTTCCTGATGTAAAAAAACGGATAAACCGAAGATAGCGGCAATACCCACGCCATAGAGAATGTTTAAGCCAGTGGTCCACGGTGTCATTTTCTGCTCAAACTTCGTATTGACATCCCTTGATTTTTTGAAGTTTTCCGTTAATTCGTCAGATTTTTCTCCGAGCAGATTGTAACTTTTGATAACCCCAATTCCTTCAGCAAAAGACAAGACCGCATCCGTCAAATTCTCGCTTTGGTTTTGACGCCCGACAGCCTCCTTGAAGGAAACCTTATTCATATATTTTGCAACCAGTGATGCCAGCAAGGTAATGATTACCGCAATCAGCCCAAGTCTCCAATCCAGTACGAACATAAAAACAGCTAAAACCAAAGTAGACAGCATATAGCTCATCATGTTGCCAATGGTACTCATAGAAACTTCCTCAATGAATACCATATCCGTACTGAGAACAGAGCTGATTTTTCCAATATTCCCCGATGTAAAGTAACCCATCGGCATTTTTCTTAAATGATTTCCCAACTCCATCCGTTTATCAGCAAAGATCATAAATCCAGCGGCACTTTGCAGACGGTCGCTCAAATAGTGAACCACTGTCTGAACCACTACAACAGCTAATAATCCAAGTCCGACAAACAGACAGGTCTTTCCAGTCAGCGTATTATCAGCAAACCCGGCCAAGACAATAAACGCCATGAAGATCGGCATTTTGGAGAGAATGGACTCGACAAATGCACATAGAAATGCAGCCTGAATACGGCTTTTATACCTCCCGGAGAGGTTCAGGATTCTTGAAATCAATGCAAACATTTATCTTCCCTCCTTTGCAGTAGATACTTTCCACTCGGCGCTGTCCTGAGCCGCTTTCCACAACTTTTGGTATTCTGGGCAAGCTTGAATCAGCTCCTGATGTTTTCCGGTTGCCACCATCTTTCCGTGATCCATAACGCATATTTGATCTGCGTTCATTATAGCGGGAAGTTTGTGAGCGATAACTACCAAGGTTTTTCCCTTCACCAGCTCCGCAATAGCAGCCTCCATTTTTTCCTCATTTTCTGGATCAGCATAGGCCGTGGCCTCGTCAAGCACTACAATCGGGGCATCCTTCAATATTGCCCGCGCCAGGGAAATTCGCTGGCGCTGCCCCCCGGAAAGCATTTTCCCCGCATCGCCCGCCATGGAGTGAATACCTTGCGGCAGCTTTTCCAGAAACTCCATACACTGGGCTTTCTTCGCCGCCTCCATTACTTCCTCATCGGTAGCATCCAAACGTCCAAGACGGATATTTTCCAGCAGGGAGGTGTTAAACAGGTACTGATCCTGAGCCACATAGGAAATGCGGCTGTTCAATGCCTCCAGGCTCATATCACAAAGTTTCTGCCCGCCAATGGAAATGCTCCCTTTCTGCGGGTCATAGTAGTGGATCAACAGTTTTGCAAGGGTGCTCTTGCCAGAACCGGATTCACCAACCAGGGCAGTTTTTTGTCCTGCTTTTGCCACAAGGGTAATATCGTGGAGGACTTCGTTTTCCGCTATTATCGGTTTCCCATCTGGGCCAGGCTGTGTCGTCTGATACGCAAAGGAAACATGATCGTAAGAAATGTTAAAATCCTGTCCGTGGAAATCATCCTCAGCAGCTTGCAGCGGTGCCGCATTTAACATCTGTTCAAGTGCCGTGATCTTATAATTCAGATTTGGAATCGTTTCCATAAAGCCCAGTGCTTTCAGGAGAGGAATCCCAATGCTGAGGGAAAGGCAGAGGACTAAAATCAAATCAGGTAAAGTGCTTATGCCACAGAGAACAAACCATGCCCCAAGAGGCAAAGTCAGAATAACAGTGCAGGGCAGCAGACTTCCGTATATCGCCATCCAGGGCCAGGCGGCCTTATACCATGCCAAGGTATAATCCCGATAGTTCGTTACATCCTTGCGGAAGTTCTCGTAAGATTCACTCTCCCGGTTGAAAACCTTGACAACCTCCATACCATTGATGTACTCAATGATCGTGTTGTTCATTTTCTGTGCAGACTGATAGTAGGGACCCATGCGCTTCATTCCAACAGAGTACATAATGACCATGGAGAGCAGGCTGATCGGGATAGAGGCCAAAGACATAAGAGCCAGTTTCCAGTCCGCACAAAACATAGCAACATAAATCACCAGCGGGATCAGTAAATTTGCGATACCCTCCGGGACTGAATGAGCAAGGAGCAATTCCAAGCTGTCCACATCATCGACAAACAGCTTTTTGATTGTCCCTGTCCCTTTTTCCTCCACAATGCCAAGGGGAAGTTTCTCAAACTTCTTTTGCAGAGATGCCCGCAGCCGGAACAATGTGTTATATGCTGCTTTATGAGAAATTGATAATCCCCATCCATAAAAAAACGCCTGCAAAACAAGACAGATCAAAACCCCTATAACACGCAATAAAACAAATTCTGTTTCAACAGAATCGCCCATAACCAATGGCGAAATGACCTGATAGGCCAGCACAAAAGGCAGGATGCCCATAAGAACGCTGACCAGTACGACAACCGTGGCCACATACATATTTTTCTTATATGGCCCTGCGTACTCAAAGATTTTTTTGAACATAAGCCCTCCTTATATTGAGCCGTACTGTCTGTGCTTCAAAAACAAGAGGCCGCCAAAGTAAAGCGGCCTCTTATCATTATCTTTCTGTCCAGTCAAGTCGGCCCTGACATTCATAATTTCTAAAATTCACTGGCGGATTCGGAAAAAATCCAAAACCTTTTTACTGCCGGATTCGTCCAATGGATAGCTTTCTTTTACTTGCCCTTTTTCCATATGGACTACATACGAACATCCCGCCATCACCAACTCCGGATCATGCGTAATAACAAGAAGCGTTTTGCCCTGATCCGCGAGTGACTTCAAACTCCGCGCAACTTCCCGCATATGTTTGAGATCAAGCCCGCTGGTTGGTTCGTCAAACACAATGATCTCCCGGTTACTCACAATGGCAGACGCGATCGCTACCCGCTGTTTTTGCCCACCGGAAAGAGAAAGCGGGTGCCTGTCTTTATATTCCAGCAGATCAAACTGTTTAAGGATTTTATCCACAACAGTTTCATCCTTGTTGTCCATGCTCAGAAGCACTTCATCCGTCACGCTTTCGGTAAATAGCTGATGGCTGGTATCCTGCATTACCATGTAGCAATGTTTGAGCCGGGCTTTCCAATCAAGGGTTTTCCCGTCAACCTGCAAAAGGCCACACTTCTTTTCCAGTCCGCAAATACAGCGGGCCAGAGTAGATTTTCCAGCGCCATTCAGACCGATAATGGCAATCGTTTCTCCAACCGGCAGTTCTGCACTCGGAATATGGAGGCTTTCCGGTTCCCGCTTTTTATACGCAAAGCAGAAATTTTGAAATTTCATCTGTTTAGCTGTATGCGCCTGATACTGATTCGCAGGCTTCAACTTCGAGAGAGAAAACGGCCGCAGCCCCATTTCTTTTCGAGTGCCATCCGATAAGCTGTCAAATTCAGCAGGCGTGTATTCCCGTTCAATCTCCCCATCTTTTACATACAGCACACGATCTGCAAGATCGTGAAGGTAGTAAAGGCGGTGTTCTGCGATCAGAATTGTTTTGCCCTGCTTTTTCCAGAGGCTCAGGACCTGCCGCAGGTCATCAATAGCAGCCATATCCAAATTAGAAGATGGTTCGTCCAGGACCATAATTCCCGGCAGCAATACACTTGATGAAGCACAGGCTATTTTTTGCTTTTCGCCCCCGGACAGAGCAAACACGCTTCGCCCCATCAAATCTTCAATATGATAATCGGAAACTGTCCGGTCAATCCTTTTCAGGATATCCTCCTGAGGATAGCCTAAATTTTCACATGCAAAGGCTAATTCACTATCCGTATCCACGTTGAAAAACTGACTTTTGGGATTCTGGAATACAGATCCCACCATAGCAGCCAAGTCATAAAGCGGCGTATCTGATACGCTTTTTCCGTCCAGAAGGACATCACCCTCTAAATTGCCCTCGTAATAATGAGGCACCAGCCCGTTTACCAAACGGGTAATCGTTGTTTTCCCACAGCCGGATTCTCCCGTGAGTAAAACAAATTCCCCTGTGTTTATGGTGAGATTGACATTTCTAATCCCTCCGCCGCTGGATTCTTCACCATAAGAAAAAGAAACATTTTGAAAATCTATCATGGCAAAATCCCTCCTGCGGAAATTATCGGGGAAGCAATCGCCCAAAACACTACAAAGCAACAAAACAAGATCAGCACCACATCGGCAAAATTGAATTTAAGCTGGCAAATGTTTGTGCGTTTGACAGGAGCACCGAGGCCACGGGTAATTGCCGCAGCGGAAAGTTCCTCACCGATTTTCACGGAGCAGGTAATCATCGGGATCAGCTTATACTCCAATATTTTTGAAGATTTTTTCCCTCCAAGTTTAATCCCACGCATTTTCATAGCGTCACTGATTGCTTCTGACTCCTGAAAGACAGTTGGAAAGAAGCGGAACATGACCGTTAAGGGGATCGTCACTTCTTTAGGCATATGGATTCTTTCCATGCCGGAAATCAATTCACTGACCGTTGTTGTTTTCACCGCATAGGCAGCAATCGCAACACTGGGAAGGATTCGGCAGAAGAATCCTGTTGTAAACAGAACGAGGAAATTCAATATTCCCGTAAGGTGCGGCAAAACATAAATTTGAACAGCATAAAAAGCAGAAAACACAGCAATATAGCCCACAGCTTTTGCACATTGTTTCGAGGTAAGCAGCAATATAGCCGGAACTGTACAAAGAACAAGGCGGATCAGCCCCATAGCTTCTCCGCCTGTTCCACCCATGACAAAAATGCTTATGATGAAGATGAGCAACAGTTTTGTACGCGGATCGAGCCGTAACCCTTGTTCTGTTTTTTTGCTGAGCAGAATTTCCCGCGCCATTATGCAATACCGGCACGCTGGAAGTGCTTTTTGCAAATAGCTTTCCCAATCACACCTCCGACAAGGCCAAACACAAAGCAGGCAACCAGCAGAATAGGCGCAATCCACATAGGCATATATGTATTAAGGGTAGCTGCATATTCAGCGCCGTATCCTTCAGTCAACATTACCATATAGCTTTCACGGTTCAGGAAAATGGGAGCAAAGTTGCCAAACACCCAGATGCTGAACACGCCGCAGGAAAGAACTGTACTCTTTGCACTTTTGTAGTCCGCCTTTTTCAGGATCACGTCGGCCAACAGACCGCCAACGAGACCAGTTACCATAGTAAGATAGCCGTTGCCGAAGAACACCATGATTAGGCCAATCAGGAAACCCATGATTGCAGTCATCCCGAATTTTTTAGCCTTTGTAACATACAGCATATAGGGGATGCCGCCAATCAAAGGGCACAGCACCGCCATCAGCGGAATAAAAATGGGGATAAAGCCAAGCATCGCCACCAGCATAACAATCACGACATAGATGACGGTGTAGATGCCGATAGTAATTAAATCTTTTCCCTCAAGCCGGGAACTTTTTTTCTGGGAACTCATACCAGTATCCTCCTTATCTCTGAGAAAATGAAAATGTGGTGAGGTTAGCTTCTTCTAACCACACCACATATAATAGCAATTTGCGCCCACGATTCCAACCCAAAACCAATTTTATTCTACCCAAAATCAGTATTTTTGCATTTATCCAATCTTAGCTTCTGCTTTATAGTTTTTCGGATTCACTCCGTATTTCCTTTTGAACGCCGCTGCGAAATTGCTCGCTTTTGAATATCCCACCAGTATAGCCACCTGGCTGACATTTAAATTACTTTCTAACAGCAGGCTTGCCGCCTTTTCTAACCGCTGGTCGATGACATACGCATGAACCGATGTTCCGAACAGGGAGGAAAAGCCCTTCGTCAATTTTGAAGTGCTGATATTGACCTGCCGCGCCAATTCCTCGCAGCTTGGTGCAAAAGCAAGCTGACTGTCAATAATCCTTTTTGCTTCGGTAATCGAATCCCTGTCACTTTTGGAAATGCTAATATGGTTCGATGAAAGAATACTGAGTTCCAATACTTCACTTAAATATACAGACAGCAATTCAAAAACTTTACTTTCCAAGAATAGATACCCTAAACCACCTCGGTATTGCGTAAAATCTTTTACCTCCGCAAAAATGTGCTCCATATACGGGGTAACGCTCACTTTTGAAATCCCTGTCAGTAATTTCTTTTCATAAGCGTTTATTTCACTATCTTCAAAGTAGTCATTCAAAATTTTGTGAAAATATGGCATGGGAATTTTTATATTCTTAAAAAGAAAATCTTTCTTCCCAGAATAACACAAATATTCCATTTTACCATGTCCCCGATAAATGCATGATTCGCCTTTCTGGATGCTGACACTTTGACGTGCATCTGCAATATTCCACGATACGCCATCATTGAAGCAGAATAAAAGTTGAATATAATCTTCGCAGCTTACACCCTGCACATTCATATCTGAAAAATAGTTCATTTTCCAGTCTGATACAACAGCTCCTTGCTTTGTAACAACTTGCGAAATCTGACCTGTTCCCATATCAGCCGGAATATCTATTGTCACTGTCTGCGGAGAGTTGGAGAGCAGATCGTGATACAGCTTCGTCATATATTGGTTTGTCATCGTGCGCCCTCCTTTTCTAGTTAGTTGAAGCTAATCACATAATACTTTATATTTGTTTTTTAGTCAAGGTAATCTAAACTATTGACTACTCTCTAAGAGTCAACATATTAATTTTCAAAGTATGCCATATCCCATGATTGTTCCGTTATTGATATCATAACTTCTCTGGTTCACGGCATCGCTGGAGTTTCCCTCTACCGTATATACGGTACTTCCCTCAGTTTTCTCCACGATTCCCACATGGTCTGAGGTTCCGTCCCCATTCCAGTCAAAAAAGATCAGGGTTCCGGGCGCTGGCGAGTATCCTCGGCTCTTCCATTTTCTCTTGCTCTGAAACCATGCGATTCCGTCATCACACAGAGAGAACTTCGGCATCTTACCGTTTTCGATTAATCCTGCCTGATCTCCACACCAGCTGGCAAAGCAGGCACACCATGCTACATGGCTGTCAAATCCATACCACGACCAGAACTTCTGGCCACCTTCATTTCCAAGCTGGGTAAGTGCCACGGATACAATCTGGCCGTTGCCTCCAAACAGGCCGGCAAACAATCCGCCGCTGGAATAATACCGCAGGACGTGAGGGACATATTCTGGATCCCCATAGGCACTCCAGCCATGTGAAGCCGCCTGTTCATTAGAAAACTGCAAAGCGTTTTCTGCACTGTAGCCCCCATATTTTCGTATTGCCCACGTTATGTATCCGTTGCCGTAGTTATACCCTTGCAGGGACAGCTTCAGCTTGTCCATATCCTGTGGGCTGGTGCATCCGGCTTCTCTTAGGCAGTCCGCATAATATTGAATTCCCACCTGTATGGAGTAGTCTACATCCTGGATGGCATTGGGGCTGTTGGAGTACCGGGTGTTGTATGGGCACTCACTGCTCTGCATGGGATCGGTCCCCCGGCCGCCAGATTCCTGCATCATGATTGCCTGTATCACGGAAACGTATTCGGGGATTCCATACTGGTTGGCGTATTTCTGGATGGTTGCCGTATAGGAAAGTACTTCCTGGCTGAGTGTTTCGTTGCTCTCTGAGCTTCCAGAGAATGCCGCACCGCCAATGATCCCGACCATGATAACCAGAAGCAGAACCATGACCGCTCCGGCGGCTCCCAGTGCAGCCATCATGGACTGCACCGTTTTCGCTGCCGCTTCTACAGCGGCCTTAGCTGCCTTGAAGGTATTCTCTCCTGCCCTTGCCGTTTTCTGTATCCGGCGGACTCCATCGGAAGTCTGCAAGGCGGCTTTCTTCGCCGCCTGCTTTGCTGCCCTTCGTTCCATCTGCTTCTGCATCCGGGCTGTCAAGGCGTTGGAACTGGCCACCCGGAGCTTCTGCTCTGGCTGGATGCTGATCTTCACAGATGGAGGGGCGGTCTTAATAGTACGCCGCTGTATGGTCTTCGGCTCCAACTGTTTCCGTGGCTTTTCCTTGATCCGGATGGTTTCCGGCTGTTTCTGGCGGATGGCATTCTGCCTTGCGGTATCTTCGGCCTTGCTTTTCTGGTTTTGTCTTTTGATGGAAAGCGATCCACCTTCCGACATTTCCTGTCCATTCTGGATTCTTGGTGTCTCCCTGGCTGCCCGGATCTTCTGTTCTTTCGTTTTGACGGCATCTGAAATCGCCTTTTGCCGCTTGGCTTTCTGAATCTGGACTTCCTGGTTTTCCCGTTCCTTGACCTTCACACGGGATGCCCCCTGTTCCCGGTTTTTTTGCTTCGGTGCTTCCCGACTGACCGGATCGGGAGTCTGTGTGTCCCCTGTTCCTCTGGCGGCTTCTTTCTGCGCTTCTTTTTTACCAGTAACTCTCAGTTTGATCTTCTCGTAGGAAGTCTGTGCTGCTGTCTTTCCGGCGCTGGTTACAGTTCTGCCAGACTTTCTGGCAGCCCATTCCTCTGCGGATGCGACTTTTCCACTGGCATACTCGGATGGGGACTGTTCCTCCATGTCATTATCCCTGGCATTTGCGATAGTCTGGGACTTTTCCTTGCTCTCCAGTATGGCCGTCCGCATCAGCTCCTTCGGGATTCTGGAGGCAGGATTTTTAGTCTTTGGTTTTGTTGTGACTTCTTTGGTTTTGATATTCTTCATCTCTCACCTCCAGTCCCGGTCTGTACTGCTCTTACGCTTCGCCCGGCTTGGTCGTCATCAGACGGTACAGCTTTGTATTTCTTGGGAACGAATTTTCAAACGGCACCAGATTCCCGGAGCAGCGGATCAGGCCGTGGCCGGCACCTACATTGGTGATGTAGGATAACTGGTTGTCCGAGATATTCAGAAGTGCCGCAAGCTCGTCCCGGTCGGTGCTTGCCTGATTCAAAAGGATCAGGAACTCACTATTTGCCAGCATCAGGCGGGCGGTATCGGATTTCAGAAGTTCCTCTACATTCTGGGTAAGCCCGGTCACAAATCCCGAATACTTACGGATACGCTTGTACAGGCGGTAGAAAAAGTCTGCACTGTATTCATAGCGGAACAGCAGATAAAACTCATCCGCAAAGATCCATGTCGTTTTTCCCTTCTTCCAGTTCTGGATCACACGGTTAAAAATGGAATCCAGTGTGACCAACATTCCAAGTGGCATCAGCTGTTCGCCCAGCTCCCGGATGTCATAATCGATGATACGGCTCTTCGTATTGACATTGGTTTCCTGGGCAAAGGTGTTCAGACTTCCGTTAATAAACAGTTCCGAAGACAATGCCAGCCCTCTGGCTTCTTCCTCCGGCTGGAGCATGAGCTGTCGGTACAGATCCTTTAGGGTCGGCACCTGCCCTTGGTATCCGCCCCTCATATAATCCCGGTACACGTCTGCGGTGCAGCGGTCGAGAATGGATTTCTCCTTTGCCGAAAGGTTCCCGGCTCCTACGAGCTGCTCAAACAGGGACAGGATGAATTCGGACTTTTCAATCAGAGGGTTACGGTCATTGCCATAGGCGGAATCCATGTCCAGTGCATTCAGATGGGTATCGGACGTTGCCGAGATCCGGATGACCTCGCCGTTTAAGGCTTCCACCAGTGAAGCAAACTCGGACTCCGGATCGAGGATAAGGATGTCATCCTCTGTGGAAAGGGCAAGGTCTACGATCTCTTCTTTTGCCGAGAAACTTTTTCCAGAACCGCTGACTCCCAGTCGGAAGGAATTTCCATTTAACAGCTTTCTTCGGTCTGCCACCAGCATATTTTTGCTGACTGCATTCTGCCCATAATAAATGCCGCCCGGCTGCATGATCTCCTGTGTATGGAACGGAATCAAGACGGCAGTGGACTCTGTGGTAAGGGTACGCACCGCATCAATCTTCCGCAGACCATACGGCAGGACGGTATTCAGTCCATCGACCTGTTGCCATTTCAGGGTTGCCATCTGGCAGAGGTGTTTTCTTGCAATGGAATACAGGGTTTCCGTATCAGAATCCAGTTGTTTCTCGCTTTCTGCCATATGTACCATTGTCAGGATACCGAACATCATCCTCTGGTCCCTGGTAGTCAAGTCGTCCAGCATCTCCTTGGTTTCTTTTCTCTGAAGCTCCATATCATAGGGAACCACGGCGGAAAAATTATTGTTTGCATTCTGGCGTCTCTGCCAGTTCGTTACGTTGGTCTCTACGCCCAGCAGTCGGTTCTGGATCTCACGCACTGCTTCATCTGTTGGTACCGGGATGATGTCAATAGACAGCATCAGATTCCTGCCAAGGCTGCACAGTTCGGAGATCATCTCGTCTTTCACATAGCTGGCGTAATCTTCCATAAAAAGGACTCTGCCGTACTGCTCGCCCAGCTTAAAATGGTCGTTGTGGAACTCCATCGTGTCCGGGCAGATCCAGTCCTTGAAGCTGTGTCCCTTTTTCGCAAAGGCTTTCATGTCAAACGGAAAGCTCTGCGGAACGTCTGCCTTGAAAAAGTCCCGAAAGATCTGGAGCCTCTGTTCTGCATCCAGCTCTTCCCCGATGGAGGACAGCTTGGCCAGATGGGTGATGATATCCGTTCCCACACGGGCGAAGTATGTCCTGGCTTCATCGATGTTCTTCTTGTGGACGCTGACGGTCAGATAGCGTTCCTGGTAAATGCTGTTGTTGGTACCGGAAATCTTGGAAAGGAGCATATCGTTATACTCTTTCCGGTACTCGTCCAGTCCATCTCCTTTCATTGGAATCAGCAGGGACTGCTCAAACTCTTCCTTGTTGATCTTACGGTTGTTCAGGGTAATCTTCGCCGTACAGCCGGAATCCAGTGCATTTAAAAGTTCGGAGTAGTCCAGGAACATCTCTGTCTTATCCGCTTTGCTGGCAATGGAATAGTTGATATCCGTAAACCGGAATGTCCGGGAATACTTGCTCTCCACCTGAAAAATACCGTCCGGCCAGATCTTGCGGATCGGGATCGCCTGCTGGACAGACCTCGGTACTTTGAATTTTTCTTTGTCCTGTTTCAGTGTCTGACTCAGGGTTTTAATCAAGGGCATCACCCCTTCCTCCTGGCTTCTTTGGTTTCTTCTGTTTCGTCCGCTTCTTCTCCAGAAACTCCGCTCCGTTTCCCATCATCTTTTCACCCAGCCGCAGGCTCTCTTCCATGCAGGAAAAGTACAGGTTCTCTGATTTGAATACCAGCCGTTTCGGGTACAGCAGTTCGGATTTGATGACTGCCCATGCGAACTGTTCTGCCGTCATGCCGTGGTAACGGAAAAAGCCGCAGGCTGCAAAGGGAGCCGCCCCAAGCACGCACAGCCATCCGGTTACCTGTTCCCCGGCATATTTCCGGGTGAGGAAATAAATACCAAGGGCTGACAGAATCGCCAGTACCGAAAATAGGCACTGCCGGAAACTTAAGCCCCAGAACATTGACTCCTGATAGTCTCGGATTTCTTTATTCATTTTCACTTCCATGTTGTTTTCTACCTTTCTCTTTGTAATCTCTGTTTTTTCTTTTGTTTCTGTTTTGGTACATCCCTTTGCCGGATGCCATTTCTTTCCATAAATCTTTTTGTTCCTTCCGGATCAAGCTCTGCCAGTTTTTTCAGGTCGAATGCAACCCTCTGGAAGATGCAGTAACCGGAGGATGCGGTATCCGGCTGTATCGTTCCCAGCTTATGCTGCTTTATAAAACGAAGCTTTTCTTTGCTGAAATTGTGGTCGATATAGGCTTCATTGATACCGCCCAGCGGAGCAAAAGGCAGGTTTACCGTAAGGTCTGCAAAGCTTTCCGGGTATCCATCTTCCATATGGTAAAGCCCGATATAGAGATTGTCATCGCTCATGTAACTGTCTACCCTGAGAAATAATTCCTCCCGGCCATACTGCCAGTCGTAGCTCAGTGTCTTTGGTTCTTCCATTTTTTTCGCCTCCTATAATCCCATGATTTCTTTTACGATACGGTCGGATGCCTTGACTGCCCCGACCAGTACCAGCAGGTTAAATACCAGTTCCCCGACGTAATTCCAGACAATGGTCACGGCGGACAGGCTGGTGTCCCCGATGGCCGGCGGACTTGATGCAAACACCGAAAAGATGATGCAGGCCAGTGCGATGATGGCTCCTTCCAGACATACCCCGGCGTAGGAACGGATAAAGTTCTTTCCTACAGACTGGGTTGGCTCCCCGGCAAAGGTTGCCAATGGAATCGGTGCGATGGCTGTGTACATATACAGCTTAAACATTCTCCCGTATACAGTCAGAATCATGACAAATGACAATACCGTAATCAGCAGGCTTCCTAATAAAGTTACGATCCACAAAGGGATAGATTCCAGCATCCCCACCGCTTCGATCTTGTCCACGATCTCCGAGGGCAGCTCCGTTACAGTTCCACCCGCCATCCCGGAGTGGGACATGATATTTGTTACGATGCCCTGCACAATGGAAAAGATCGCGTTCAAAAGCTCCATACCGGACATGACGGCTCCCTGTGCCAGTGCAAAACGGATAAAGGCTTTCACTACATGTTCCGGCTTTTTCATATCCGTGAAGCTCCCACAGGTTTTCACAAGCCCCGCCGCAAAGAACAGAACCAGCAGGCCGTACCCGATGGCTTTCAGTCCACCGTTGATGTTCGTCATCACGCTCCAGATCGCCCCGCCCTTGAAATTCTCCGGGCTTTGCGTCAGCAGTGTCCAGATCTCAGCCAGCTTGTCGCTCCAGGTCTGCAAGGCAGAATTTAGATTCTGTACGATCCAGTTATCACTCAAACAGTTTCACCTCCCATCCTGCAAAAGTGAACAGGGAGCCGGCATTTCGCATGGCTCCCCTTCTGGTCTCTTCTCCTATCCCATGATCAGGTCCAGGATCTCTTTTGCAAAAGTAATGATGATACCGCCTGCCAGTGTCAGAAATCCGTTTGCCCTCTGGCTCGGATCGTGGCTCTTTAAGGACAGGCCGACCTGCACGATACCAAATCCCAGCAGGATCAGGCCAATGGCACGGATTAGGGAAAAGATAAACGTGGACAGGTTATTGACTACGGTCAGCGGATCGCCTGCGGCATAAACGCAGGTCGCCCCAATGCAGATCGACAGTACCATGACTGCATACAGAGCAAACAGTTTCTTCTGCCCTCTCTTCATCTTCAGCGGTGCGGTCTCTTTCCTGGTTTCTGTGTGTTTCTTATTTTTCAGTAAATTCATTGGCATTCCTCCCATCAAAAAAGCTCCCCGATGATGTCCTCATCCAGAAGCAGTTCGTAATCGTCATATCTTGTTTCATCAAACATAAAATCGTCATGCGCCAGCGGTGCTTTCGCATAGTTGAACGGTCCGGCACCGCCGTCCTCGGTATACCGGATGTTGGGATGCTTCATCAGGTCATACTTGGCATCCAGTATGGGCCGCTCCCCACGGATAAACAGAAGGGCATTCTGGTTGTCCAGCATACGGACTTCATCCGGCTGTAACAGCTCCCTTCCGCTCTGCTGGAAGTTGGTGGAGTAGCTGCCGGATTTTCCTTTGGTCTGCCCGTAGGTATTGGTGTCTATGGTTTCTTTCCCCAGTAATTCTGATACATATTTGTGTGTCTCTTTTTCGTTGCCGCCCAGGTATAAAAACTCATCGCAATTACCCACCAGACTTTCCCAGGAGTCCTTGAACAGAGCCTTTAGCTGGCTCATGTTCTGGATGATGATGCTGCAGTAAATGGAACGGGATCGGCAGGTTGCCAGGATCTTCTCAAACTCATTTGGCAGGGATACGTTTGGAAACTCATCCATGATGCAGTTGACCGGAACCGGGAGGGCACCGCCATGCACACGGTCTGCCATGTAATAAAGCGTCTGGAAAAGCTGGCTGTAGATCATGCCTACCAGATAATTCAAAGAGGTGTCTGCATCCGGGATACAGCAGAAAAGGGCAACTTTTCTTTCTCCCATGCTGGAAAGATCCAGTTCATCAGTATTGGTCAGCTTGGCGATCTGCGGCAAATTGAAGGCTGCCAGCCGGACACCTACACTGATCAGGATGGACTTGGCGGTCTTTCCTGCCGCCTGCTTGTAAATGTGATACTGCTTGACGGCAATGCTGTCCGGGTCCCGCATCTCCAGACGGTCAAACAAAATGTCCAGAGGGGACTCGTAGTCCTCGTCCTCTTCTTTTACCTGTGCCGAGCCTAACATCTCCATGATCATGGCGAAGTTCTGTTCTTCCGGCGGAGCTTCGTGGAGCAGATACAGCATCAGTGCCTGAAGCAGTGCGGTTTCGCTCTTCTCCCAGAAGGGATCAGAGGACTGGGAACCTTTGGGTGTGGTGTTTTGTATCAGATTGGAAATAAGACGGAGCACGTCTTTGTCATCGTGGACATACTCGAATGGATTGTAGCAAAAAGATGTGTCGGGATTGATGAGGTCAAAGACACGCACCTCATATCCTTTCTTTTCCAGCAGACCGCCTGTCTTTCGGAGCAGCTCGGCTTTCGGATCGGTGATGACCATCGAACAGCAGCACTGCATGATGTTTGGCAGGGCAAAGCCTCTGGATTTTCCTGCACCGGAGCCTCCCACTACGAGAATGTTGAGACATCTGCGGTGCTTGTGGGTGTCAAGGCTAATGCGGAAGTTCTGTGTCAGCAGGATGTTCTGGGAGTACGGCTTCTGGCTATATTTCTTACAGATCTGCCGGGCATCGCCCCATCTGGCAGAGCCATGTTCTTCCCCTCTGCGGTAGTTCTTCTGACTGGAATAAAAAATGCCGATCCCGGCTGCGTAAAGTAACGTGCAGACCAGCATCGACTTGATGGTATATTCCGTATAATGAAACTGGAAGGGATGGTTCAGCTTTTCTGTGAGAACCTCCATCAGCTCGAAAAGATTCCTGCCCGGCTGGATGGCATCCGCAAGCAGGATTGCTACCCACCAGATGACAGGCAGTCCGGCAAGCCAAATCACCCAGTCTGACTTCCGGCTGTTTGTTACCGGGATGGCTGCTGTTTGGGCCTCTCTGCTCTTGGCAGGTCCGTAATGTGGAAGCTGTCCACTCCCGGAACGAGGGCAAGGCTGCTTCCATTCTCCCAGTTTACGTGGATCTGCCCTGCATCGTCTACCATATCCACCTTACCTTTTAAGCCGGGTGGCATGTGGCTCTCCCCCTCCATGCTGTTAAGCGTGACCTCGGTTCCCGGCGGATATCTTCTCCGCATGGCTTCTATTCTTTCTTGTGTCATATTTCTGTATATTTGTACCACATCCTTTCTTCATCTTCCCCTTCCACGGTATGGGCGGTATCTGGATTTCATGATCTTTAACAGGACGCTGTCGATCCCATCGGAATAGCGTCCGTTTTTCAGGTATGTGTCCCGGAGCTGGTTTAAGGCTTCCACAGATTTGCTGTGTTCGGCTTCTGTCAGGTAGAGCTTTCCCTCTTCCTGCTCTGCCAGCTTCAGAACCAGATCCCGTGTGGTATCCACCGGAAGTCCCTGTTCTTTTTCCTGCCGGAACACTTCCCGGAGTGCATGGATCAGCATGTGGTTCATGATCCGGTCCATCTTTACATATCGCATTCTTGTCATAGGCGAGCCTCCTTTTTTCCTCTTTTTTCTCAACCACAACATACCACACTTCCTCCCGGAAAGCTACTGCAAAAGAGCCGGAAAAGCCCCTTTTTATCAGCGTTCCGGGGACTTTTTACTCTTGGCAGGTTTCTCCATTTTTTCCTCCGGGATGGCAAATTCATCGGTCATAAATTCCTGCTCGCTTTTGCCAAGGTTGCGGTCTACCTGCTTGCCAATGGAATAGGCTGCACTCTTTACATCCTGGATAAAGGAGCGGAGTTCTTTCGGATCTTTCTGTCCGAATGCCTGCATCTGGCATACCTTGTCAAAGGAAAAACCGGAGACATCCACGCCGTATTTCTGTGCTGTCACATACGCCGCACAATAGGCCTGTGCCGATACCCCTGCCCGGCTGTAGCTTCCATCGTGATGGTCAAGGGATGCACAGGCCAGCTCCCGGCTGATGGAATGAAACGTTGCATTTTCGCTCATGCCATTCCGGACATAGATCGTCCGCTTGTTCGGGATGTACTGTGCCTGTACCTTATCCGGCAGATTGTCTGCGATCTGAATCCGTACCTCGCTGTCGGTCAGTAGTGCTTCCATCAGCTGGTCCATCGGCTTTGGCTCTGCCTCTTCCGGCTGCTTGGTACGGATCTGGCTGATGTCATAGGCTTTCTGGATGGAGTACCCCTGCTGGATGACACCGTCCTTTTCATATTCCTGTCCGACAATGAAGTTGTATCCCTTGCTTCCGGTCTTGACTACCTTGCCTTCTTCCTTCCATTTTTCAAAGGTCTTGACCTGCCGGATCTCCGGATTCTGTGCATAAAGCAGGAACAGGTTGTCTGTCCTCTGCGGCTTGCACTGTCCCATAAAATCAAGGAATCCTTTTAAGGAGGCCCCATTCTGGAAGACCTCCTGTGCCTTTCCATCGATCATACCCCAGATTTCTTCCCTCTCCTGCTTTTTCTGTGCGGCATATTCTTCTTTCGATAACCGCTGGGCGGACTGCTCCTGCGAGTCCTGCCCTAAAAATTTTGTCAGGTCCATCTCCTACCTCGCTTTCACCTTTCGTTTATTTCTTGCTTTCTTCTGCGTTTTCCTTGGTCCACGGTTCTTTTCCCGGCTCCGCTTCTGGGATTCCTCTGCTTTCTCCCGTTTGATGTTCTCCAGCTCCCGGCGGACACTGGGACGCTCCTGTTCCCTCTGCCCTGCATCAGTCCCTTTTTCCTGCCCGGTAGAAATATTTCTGCTGTGCAAGGAAGAGCCGGACAGATTCTCTTCCCCCTCTTCCTGCACCGGGATAAAATTTTCCGGTTCGGAAAACTCCTTTTCGGGATGATTCTGGTTCTTTTCCTCTTCAGAAAAGTCCATGTCACCGACCTGGAATGCTTCGTCCAGATCGCTGATTTCAAACTGCACCTCGCCCTCTGGCATCTGCACAGTTTCCTGTACTGCTTCGGTTTCCGGTGCTTCCATTCCGGCGGTTACCTCATGGACAGCTTCCCCGACTTCGCTCCTTACAAAATCAAGGTTCATCTTATCCATGACACGGTTGACTTTGGCTGCATCATCGGCAAAGACCATGACCTCGCTCATCTCCGGGTTCTTTTTATCCCGGATGATCACATAGAGCAGTCCTCGTTTCCTGCCCTCACTGCAGAATTCACGCAGGCGCTCAGATGGCACAGTGAAGAACTTCAATGGCTTGTTCTCCTTTAACATCCGCACCATTCTGGTCTTGCCCCTCGTTTTCTTCTGGTCTTTTAATACGGCGGCAACAAATACCGCCAGATGCTTTGCCAGCGTACCCGAAAGCCTGAGCCCGTGGTCCACGCCGTCCAGGGAATACCGGACGATCTGGTCCGCCGCATCGCCTCCATAATTCATGTTGTTCACCTGCTTTCTGTTCTCGGTTTTCTGTTTTTCTCCGTCTGTTCTTCTTCCTGTCTCTGGATCTGCTCTGCCAGACGCATCTTTTCTTCCATCTCCTGGGACTGCTGTTCGATCCGGATACAAATGCGGATATCCTTTCGAAGCGGCTTCAGTTCTTCGGTGATCTGACCGATCCTGACACTGTCCGGTTCGCTCCGGTAGAGCCGCTTCCGCTCTTTCGTGAGTGCCTGTACCCTCTCTTCCAACGATGTGCGGTAGGCGAGTAGCTCTTCACGGCTAGTAATCTGATGCTTCTGTAGAAATTCCATCTGCTCGATCCTGGCATCCAGTTTTCGGATGTCTGCCCGGAGCACCGGGGAGATCCTTTTCGGCTTCTGCTTTAGTGCACCCATCTGGTACAGATAGGAATAGTACAGGGCCTGTATCCCTTTTAACTTCTTTTTCGGGAATCTGGAATCTCCTTCTTTTCCAGCAGGTATCCTGCTCTTGGGCTGCAAGATCCACTGCCGGATGCTCTCTTCCGAGTAATGCTTCCCAAGGCTCCGCAGACGGATATACCGTTCCATCCCCGGTGCTTTTAATGCAATGTACTTCCGGTTCAGCTTCCACTGGTATCCCCTCTGCTTCATCTGTTCCAGAAACTGTTTCCATGTGAAGCTCTCTGCCACAGCATCCCGGATGTCCAGACGGATCGAGGTTCTCCAGGTCGGCTTTCCGTCCTGTTCTGCCATCCACTGTGCATAGGATTTCCCTTTGCCGTTTTTCGGTTCGATGACAGATAAGCCGTATTTCAGGCATAAGGCATCCGAAGCTTTCCGCACATCCTCATAGTAACTCCTGCTGTTGCTGTGGTACTTTTTCCCATCTTCCATGCTCACGGAATTAAACACGATGTGGTTGTGGTAATGCTCCGTATTCAGATGGGTGGTGATGACTGCTTCGTATTTTCCCTGAAGGAGCCTTTCTGCCATTTCCATGCCGATCTGGTGAGCAAGCTCCGGGGTGACTTCCCCTTTGACAAAGCTCTGCACCAGATGGTACCCCTGTACTCCGTCCATCTTGTGGTATCGTTTCTTCGTAGCTACCATATCTTGATAGGCAGTCTCACAGACGCAGCCGATGGCATCCTCAAAAACGGAACGCTCCGTCTTGTCCCGATTCATGGCGTAATCGATGGCTTCTTCCAGAGAGCCGGCACTCTGCCCTTTCTTGGTGGTCTTATCCTTGTTTCGGATGTACGTGATGGAATTGTCCAGACGGCTGACCGGGATGATACTGGTGTATGCCATCGGCTACCATTCCTCTTTGACCAGCCTCCATGTCTCTTTCGTCATGCGGAGCATTTCCCGGATACTCTCTTCCCCGGCCATCCCACAGCCGTTGGCTACATGGGCAAGCTGATTGGCGTTGTTGCACAGACCGGATATTTTCCGCAAAAGCTCCGTATGATGCTCACAGGGTCTTGCCCGGACTTCGCCACCCATGACAATGGAACGGATGTATTCCTCACGGGACAGGCCGCTTTTTTCTACCTGCTCTTCCAGAAAACGCAGCTCTTTTGCATTGAGGCGGACTGGTATCACATGGTTCCTTTTTCTCATCTCTTCACCTGCTTTCCAACGGGTTATTGGTTGCGTCATTACATTTCACGATTTTTCCAGATCAGGAAACCTGCCAGGACGCCGATGGCTACCGCTGCAGCAATGATCTTTTTCTTCATATGGGCCTCACCCCCTTTCCGATACCTGGCACAGCTCCATCGGGGCGAACATGATCCCTCTCTTTTCCATCTCTTTTGCGAATTCCAGGAGGTTCCATTTTTTCCCATCAATCATAGCAGAATCGGCATCCAGATAGTGGCAGGTGGATACGTTCCGCTCTCCATTTGGGGCATTCTGCACAAGGCTTTCCCCGTCTGCCAGACGGAACAGTTCCTCTCCCTGGCTGTTTACAAAACAGATGCACACGCCGTGGTCAATGATCTCCTTTGGTTTCATCCGGCACCGCTCCAGTGCCTCATCCTCACGTTTTCCAGCTATGAAAAGACACATTGCAAAAACGCCCATTACTCCTCCGGTCATTGTGCCAAGTATAAATCCCAACATTTTTTCGTTCTCCTTTCGTCTGTTTACGGCTCGGTATGGGGGATTGGGGTTCTCCCCAAAGTGCGTTTGGATATCCAAACGCTATGCTTGCAAAACCAGTCGCATCCGGTTTCGTCCCCTCTGAACCAGTCGTTTTTCTGAATCATTCATTTTCCTTGATTTTGCTCAACCCATCCAGTGTGGTACAGATGATATGGAGTCTGTCAGCCATGCTGATCTCCGTGTTCATCGTCCCGGTGGTCTCTTTTCCGCAGACAACCACCATCCTGCACCGCCTTAATATCTGGTGGGACATTCTCCGCATGGCCTGCATATCCTCTGCATCCCCGTCATCAAGGAATGGGGAAAAGCTGTACTGCGGGCAGATCGGCACATATCCCAGTTCGTAGATCTTCCGGCAGTACCGCTGTACTTTGGTCTTTCCTTCTTCTGCAGAACAGCAGACATAAGCAAGTGCCTGTTCCAATACGACCATCTCCTTTCCTGGCCGGACAGGTTTCCTCTGCCCGGCGTTTTTCCAAAAAGAAACACCCACAAAGCATTCCGCTCTGTGGATGTCTTGTGGACATCTGGATTCTTTTCTTCTCTTTTTCAGATGTCTGCCAGACATCCGGCTACTGTGGTTCTTTGTTTTCCGCTTCTTCCCCAGCTTCCAGTGCAATGCGGACACGGTCGCTTCCCAGCTTATAATACGAATCGGTCACTTCAATGCCGACTGCCTGAAACCCCGACTCTGCCGCCGCAAGGATGGTAGTACCAGCTCCGGCAAACGGGTCTAAGATCAGGCCGCCCGGCTCACAGATCTGGATGACATCCTTCATCAGCTGGAGCGGCTTTTCTGTCACATGGATGCGGTTCTGGGGATTCCCATAACGGAACACACCCGGAAGGCAGGACACCGGGCGGTTGATCGGCATCGGTCCGTTGCTTCCCCATACAATATATTCTGCCTGCTGGCGGAATCTGCCTTTCTGCGGACGGGAGTTCCCCTTGTCCCAGACGGCAGTCCCTCTCCAGATCCACCCTGCCCACTGGAGGGCATCGGTGATGGACGGGTACTGTCTCCAGTCAATAAAGAGGCAGATCGGAGCCCCTCTCTTGCAGGCTTTCCGCACATCGTACAGCCATTCTGCCATCCAGTGGGTCCAGGAACGCTGGTCTTTATTATCCCCATCAAAATCCGGCAGGGCATTTTCTGCTTTCATGCTGCTGTACTTCTGGTTGGTAGTTCGGTTGCGTTCGTTCTGCTTGGTTCCCCCGGACGCATAGGGCGGATCGGTTATAACTGCATCAAAGATCCCCGGCTGGAATCCTTTGACCAGTTTTAAGGTATCTCCATGCAGGATACGCCAGTTCTCCCCTCCGGCAGACTCATCCGGCACACAGTCCGGTTTTAAAAGATCTTCAAGTTTCAGGGTATTTCCCATAGGCATCATCCTTTCGGTCGCTTATTTTCCAGATTTCTCTGGAAGTGCTTTTCTTTATGGAACTGCTCATCGGCAGGTATCCTCTTTTTTCAGTGTTTCTTTTCTTGGCGTTCTGGGCTGTTCACGGTGGTCCGACAGCTCGGTTTCCACGTATTCGCTGATGATTCCCAGCGCTTCATAGTAATTGCTGCTCTTGTGGACACGATCCGCCATTTCGTTGGCCTGTTCGGACATCCCGGCACGTCTAAGCAGTCTTGCGGCATCCCCAAGGGTTGAGAAAATATTTCCGTCATGCCCTAAGAGCTTAAGTTCTGGACGGGACGGCTTTTGTTCCGGCTGCTTTTCCTGCACACCGTTTTCCGGTGCTTTCACCTGTATCTGGAAATCCGAGCCGGCACCAACATAGAAATGTAAGTATAATTCACCACCGTCTACCTTGATCTCCCGCTGTTCCAGACTTTCTCCCCAGCCATCGCTGTACTGCCCTCTCAGATACTGCCCCACCACACGGTATTCCTCTGGTGTCAGATTCTCCCGGAGTGTCAGGTTTGCACAGCCATATAAAACGCCCTCCTGTTCCTTTACCGCCATTGTAATGCGTTCCACTTTTTCCTTAATGTCCTTGTTTTGGTCAAAATAATCGATCAGGTTGCATGGCTGGTTGTCAGGCATACCGAGCCGATTGATCTCGTCAACCTTTTCTGCGATGGATGTCTGATACTGCACCAGGTCAGGTCCTTCCAATGGCTCCGCATCATCCAGATTCACAATATCTGAATAGTCCGGAATAAACTCTGCCATCAGAGGTGACAGCATTCCCACTTCTATTTTATCTTTCAAAGCATCACCTCGCTTCCCTATTCTGCCGTTTCTCCGGTGTACGGGCAGCCATTTTTGCCATGTCTGCCCAGTCTGCCCCTTCGATTTCCGGCAGGTTCTCGATGATCCGATAGCTTCCCTCGTAGGCTTTTCGGATATGTTCACACGCCCACCGTCCGGCAAAGTCATTGTCGGTACACACTTCGATCTCGGTGATCTCCGGGTGCTGGGACAGAAAATGTTCCAATGCCTGCGGCTTTTTCATGCTACGCTGGCTCTGCCCTTCTTTTGGTGCGCTGATCCCGCCAAGCTCCAGACGGTACTTATCCCGGCTTCCTTGTCTCTGTTCCAATGTCATGTGGGCAAGCACATCCACACAGGCTTCATAAACAGCAACCCGTCTGCATCCCGATTTCGCCGGAACACAAAAAGCGTATGCCTTTTCACTTCCGGCCTGTTCCATCTTAAAAGACTTTCCGCTGGCATCGTAAATCCCACGCAGGAAAGCATATCTTGCCACCTGGTTTTCATCCCGTCCTATGAACACGGCATTGTGGTAGGGCAGACTCTCATATAAGATTCCCAAATGAACACACCGCTGTAAGACCTCGCCACTGATGCCCCGCTCTTTCAGATAGCGGAACACCCTGCGGCAGTCTGGGCTGGCCGTAGGCAGGACAAATGGCTTCTTTGGCTTTGCTTCCACTGGAGGAGGGATATAGGTGGGATACTCATCTTTCAGCATTTGCACTGCCTCCAGAAAAGAACACCCGTCTACATGAATCAGGAAATTTAAAGCACTGGTGCCCCCGATATCTCTGGATTTCCAGTGCCACTGGCTGGTCTGCTCGTTAATCTTAAAGCTGTCGTGGTCTGTCAGCTCCCATTCATTTCTGGCTGAAGATTTTTTCAGACGGTTTGGCTGATATTTCTTCAGGTATTCAATGGCGGTGATCTCCCTTGCACGTTTGATTTCTTCTTCCGGAATCCACGGCATTACATCACGGTATCCCGGAGCTGCTCTGCCTTATCCGTTTTCTCCCACGGGAATTCCTTTCTTCCAAAATGCCCGAACACCGCACTCTGTCGGTAGATTGGCCGCTTCAGGTGCAGGGTGTCACAGATCTGGCTTGGGGTAAGCCCGAACACCAGAGGGATCGCTGCGGCGAGGCAGTCATCCGCACAGATCTTTCCCGTTCCAAAGGTATCCACCTGCACCATGACTGGCTGGGCAACCCCAATGGCATAGGCAAGGGACACCTGGCATCGGCTGGCAAGTCCGGCAGCTACCATGTTTTTGGCGATGTAACGGGCCATGTATGCCCCGGAACGGTCAACTTTGGAACAATCCTTCCCGGAGAATGCACCGCCGCCATGCGGTACCAGGCTGCCGTAGGTATCCACCATTAGTTTCCTTCCGGTCAGTCCGGTGTCTGCATCCAGACCTCCGCACACAAATCTGCCCGATGGGTTAATCAGGATCTTGGTATCCTCATCCGGTGGCAGCATACGGAGTGCCGGGCGTAACACTTTCTCCCGGATCTCATGCTCCAGCTTCCGAAGGGATTTTTCCTTTTCATGCTGGCAGGACACAATGACGGTATCCAGCCGGGCAGGTCTGTCATCTTCATACTCCACGGTCACCTGCGCCTTTCCATCTGGCAAGATTCCCGTGATATATCCGCTTCTACGGCTTGCAGACAGTTCCCTTACAATGCGGTTCGCCAGAACCACTGGCATCGGCATAAGCTGCGGTGTCTCATCGCAGGCGTAGCCAATCATGATGCCCTGATCCCCGGCACCGCTGGCAAGTCCGCTCTGAACAGAAACAGTCCCTGCCCTTCGTTCTCTGGATCTCTCCACTGCCCCGGCGATATCCGGACTCTGTTTGTGGATGAGGGCATCCATGTGGATTTCCTCTGCTTCATAGCCTGCACTCTCCAGCACCTTTTTGATGATTTCAAACACCTGTGGCTCAAATCGGCTGGTGATCTCTCCTGCTACAATGATGTTCCTTTTGGTCGCCAGCACCTCGCAGGCCACTCTGGAATTTTCGTCCTCTTTCAGACACGCATCCAGAATACTGTCTGCAATTAAGTCGCAGAGCTTATCCGGATGTCCTTCCGTTACGGATTCTGCTGTATAAAATCGTTTCATAATTATTACCATCCTTTCCAACGAGTCAAAACTCGCTGCTCGTTATAAACTAAATAGATCCAGCAGAAAGCACTCCTTTTTGGAACACTTCCTGTCGGATCTGGATTATGAACTGTCTCACATTCTGCACTTTTCTAGTACGTTCAGACACTTTTTTCCACCTGAATACTACCAACACACACCCTTACATAATCCCCCTGTTTTGAACACTTCCCAGTCTGTGCGGTCATCATTTGTCTCATTTTCTACACTTTTTGGGGGCTTTCAGACACTTTTCGTTAGAGCATTCGCTGATATTCCGTAGAGTATTTACCAAAGTTTCCACTTTTGAACACATTTTCCATCTGAATACACCTGGCATACACCCTTTATATACTCCCCTGTTTTGAACACATCCCTGCCCATGCGGTCATTATTTGTCTCATTTTCTGCACTTTTCGGGTACTTACGAACACTTCTGACTCCACACTGCCCCGGAAACCGGCACCGCCAGGACGATATTCCTGGCACCGCTCCATTCATATGAACACGTGACGAGCGTCAAAACCTTATCGTATATACACTTCAGGTAATCATCTCCGGTTTCGAACACTTCCCTCCGCTTGGCTACTTTTAGGTACTCTTGCACGGCCACCACATCTGGAAGTTTCTGCTGGAACGGGAACAGATTCCGGTCTGCTTTCAGTACCGTGACAATCTTATACTCCTGAATGCCGTCCTCTGTCTGAAGATAAGCAAAACGATGGGCGTTATAATAATCTTCCCCTGCATATAAGTCCAGGTTTCCGAACATCGCCCCGCTGTTCATGTTGTGACCGTAAATGATGAGATTCCTGCTTTCGGACACTTTACAGTCTGCCTGTAAAAACAGGCTTCCGTTGATGTCATATTCCTTTTTGTAATTCCGTTTCAGGTAAAACTCCCCATTCTCCTGTTCGGACTGAAGCACCGGGTAATCAATCCCGGTATCCGGTATGGTCAGCCATCCCTGCACATCCGGGTATTGTTCCTGGAGAGAAACAAGGTCTACCGCAGCCACCGGGCATTTTCTCCCAGCTGGTTGGTCTTTCTTTTCAGAGCCTGAGGCTCCCGGAGCTTCCGGCTCCGGGAAATTCCCTTTCAGCTCTGCCACCAGCTTTTTGTTCTCCATTGGGAGATATACCATATGGTAAAGCAGGAACCCGGCACTTAAGAAAAGTGCTGCAAGGCATACCGTTTGAAAAAGTTTTTTCGCGATTTTCATCGTTCCTGTCCGGCTTTCCTCTGCTTCTTTGGCTGGCTTTTCTGCGTCTGTCCCGGCACAGGCGGTTTTCTGGCTGCTTTCAGGATCGGCTCTGTCGGAATCTGGTTCTGTCTGCAGCCCTTTAAGATTCCGGTCAGGTACGACCGTCCGGGCGGATTAAAGTTCTGCATGTAATCTTTTGTCATGATATAGACAATGGCTTTGATCTCTCTTCCGCCTTTATTCTTGACGGTGATTTCCTGTTTGTCGTAAAAATCAGGATAGCCTTCATAAAGATCCAGGCTCTTTTCGCAGTCCCCGGTCAGTGACCAGAGGACGCCGTCCACATGGCTTCCCTCTTCCGGGAAGATGGTGGCAAGACCGCTTCCTGCGGCTGCAAAGGTCAGCCGATACCCCTCCAGGCGGACGGTTTCTACCATCTCCGCCTTTGGGCACCGATATGCCATCTGGTCCAGATCCATGTTGCTTCCATACGCAAAATATAATTGTTTCAGCCTATCTGCCTCCTTTTTTCTTCTTTCTTCTGGATGCCACACCCATGCCGATCAGACCGCCTGTGGAAAGGATCAGGCACAGGGCCGGAAACCAGAGGTTGGTGTCATCGCCTGTTTTCGGGTTACTTACAGACGGGGTGTCCTCCGGCAGCTTCTCGTTCGTCACTTTCTGGATGACTTCAATCACTGGGGTTTTGTCATCTACATAAGTAAATGTCACTTCATGCTTGGTCTCATCCATCTGATATCCTTCCGGTGCTTTGGTCTCAACCAGATAATAAATGGCTGCCTTATCAAATTTGCCATCCTTATAAGTTCCGATTGCAAGCAGTCCGCTGGTTGCATGACCGTTTTCATCAGTGGTCAGGGTTTCTACCACTTTGCCATCGGCATCCCTCAATTCAAATTCCGCACCTTTCAGTGCAGCTCCGGTATCCTTGTCCGTTTTCTCAATGATCAGACGTCCCTTTGCGGTATCATCTTTCATGGCTACCTTCTGGATCTCTGCGGTGTCTGCCACCTCGAAGGTGATCTCTTCCGAAACGACATAACCGTTTGGAGCCTGCTCTTCTTTCAGGGTGTATTTACCGATTGGAAGTTTTTCGATATAATGCGGCTCTTTACCGGAAGTCCAGGTTTCTACGATATTGCCATTTTCATCTGTGATGGTCAGTTTGGCTCCTTCGATCTCATTATCTCCGGTAATATCCGTTTTGCTGATCTCCACTTTGGTCACATCATCTTCCATTACCTGTTTCTGGATCTCTACAGTATTCTCCACGGTGAATGTGATGCTTTCCGCAGTGGCATATCCATCGGCTGGCTTGGTTTCTGTCAGGGTGTACGATTTTCCTACAACCAATTCTTTGATGATGTGCGGCTCCTTGGTGGATGTCCATTCCTCAACAACAGCCCCGTTTTCATCCGTCAGCTGTAATCTGGCTCCCGGCAGTTCCTCGCCTGTGGTCAGATCGGTTTTGGAAAGTTCCACGGTTGTCGGCTCATCTTCAAATACGAACTCATAGGACACTTCTGCTTCTTTGTCTCCCTGGTACTCAAAAACAAATTCCTGTTCTTCTCCGGTGGTGACAAATCCATCCGGTGCATACAGCTCCTTCACATAATAGGTTCCGTCAATCGGCAGGTCTGCAATAAAGGAAATCTTTCCATCTACATCTGTTGTTTTTAACTCGATCAGGGTATCTGCTTCCATCAGCACCTTTCCAGATGCGGACAGGATGTCGTTCCTAGTGTACAATCCAAAGATGCCGCCTTTTAATACACGGTCGGTATCCTTTTCTTTCTTCAGGACGTTCACTTTCACCTTCTGGCGGTTGTTCTGCCAGTCCTCATCGTATACGACAACCGGGGTATCCTGATTGCGGTAGGAAAGATCTACATATCGTGGTTCTTCATCCAGGATATAACCATATGCTGTGTCTACCTCTTTGACATAATATTTTCCAACCGGAAGGTCAGATACTTCTGCAACACCGTTTGCATCGGTAGTTACAGTTGCTACCAGTTCGTCCTTGGAATAATAGTCCGGGCTTACGCCATCAGCTGCTTTGATATCTTCGGCAGCACGGATTTCGAAGGTAACGTCTGTCAGGCTTCCTGTAATGTACTCAAAGAAATGTTCCACAACACCTTTGACGTTATCCAGCAGGGTGATCTTATCGAGGAATTCGCCCTTCTTGTTTACGATCAGCAGTGCTTTCGGTACATGGTCCTGCATTTCCACTTTCTGTATTTCTGCGGTATCCTCGATGGTGAATTTCACATCCGTAGTCTTTAAATAACCAAGCGGTGCAAGGGATTCACGGAGGATATAGGTTTTTCCAACAGTCAGATATTTGATCACATGAGGCTCATCCTTTACGGAAGTCCAGCTGTCGATCACGTTTCCATCCTCATCCAGAACAGAAAGGGATGCTCCGTTCAACTCCACGCCTGTTGTCAGATCGGATTTTGTCACCTCGATGATCGTCGGCTGGTTCTTCTTAATCGATTTCAGTTTAATGGTCTGGATGTCTTGTCCCTGATAGGTGGCATCAAATTCCAGTACCTCATCAGAGGATACAAAACCGTCCGGTGCAGAAATTTCTTTTACATAATAAGTTCCAAGCGGCAGCTCCAGGGTGAAGTGTGCCTGTCCCTTTTCATCGCTTGTAATCTCCTGTAATAAGGTGTCCGCTTTCACGATTACATTGTCACCGGATTTGATCTCATTCTTATTATAAAGACCAAAGACGGCTCCAGCTACCACGCTTCCGGTTTCTGCATCCTGTTTTTCCACGGTGATGCTTACCTTCTGGCGTTCATTGGTAAATGTCACTTCTTCGTCTACAACCGGGGTATCCTGTCCGGCATAGGTAAAGGTTACCTCTTCTCCTTTGGCATTCCAGGTGTATCCTTCCGGTGCTTTTTTCTCTTCTACACGGTATTTTCCGAGCGGAAGATTCTCGATTACGGCACTTCCGGTTTCATCGGTCGTTACCGTTGCCACCAGTGTGTCCTTGGCATATTCCAGATAACGGTTGCCGTTCTCATCTGTCTGATGGTCTGCAGTATAGATATCCTCGGAGGCGTAAACTTCAAACACGGCTCCTGCAAGGCTGGCTTCCTCATAAGTAAAATCTTTATCAAAACCTTTGACTACTTCGCCTTCTTTGCGGATGGTCAGTCTGCCTTTTGCCGGGTGGTCCTCGAATTCCACCTCGATGATCAGGTCACCGCTGACCGGATCTTCCTGGTATGCGGTATCACTGTCTACCTTGATTTCCACGGTATTGGTGCTGTGGGTATATCCATCTGGTGCAGTCACCTCTTCGATGCGGTAATTTCCACAAGCCAGATTCTGTGGCAGGATCAGGTATCCGTTTTCATCCGTAAAATAGGATTTATGTACCGTAGTGGATGGATAAGTAGTCACTTGTTCTACATATTTCTTGTTATCCAGATCGTATACCTTAAATTCAGTATTCGGAACCAGAACAGATTTCTTTGTCTCGTCATCTTTTTTGACGATTTTTAATTTTGCTTCAAACTCTTCGTCCAGAAGCACACGCCATACCTGCGGCTGATCCGGATTGTTTTCCGAGATCACAACCTTAAAGTCATCGACTGGTTTGAAGTTGTGCGGTGTGGTGGTTTCTCTTACAATGTAGGTTCCGTATGCAAGCGGAATGGAGCATGCATATCCACGCTCATCTGTGAACATTTCTGTCTGTCCGCCTGCGGTCAGCACGACCGGGGTAGCAGATGCAAAATCATAGGAGCCGTCCTTATTTTTCTTCAGGCTGCTCTCCAGGTAAGCACGGAATCCCACACCTTTTAACAGATCGGCATCGGTCTTTCCGTTGTTGGCTGCTTTGATGACCTGAAACGGCTGTTTGATCACATCTTCCAGAGAAGTTGCGGTACGTTCTACCGTCTGAACCAGATCTCCCTCGTCATTGCACTCCAGATCATGTTCTTCCGTGTCTGCCAGATATCCGACAGGCGGAGTCAGTTCTTTAACGTAATACTTTCCGAGATAGAGGTCTGCGACTTCTGCATTTCCCTCTGTATCCGTAGTCAGGGTTGCAATCTGTGTTCCTGACGGGTAAAGAACACCTGTCTGTCCATCTGGATGTACGATATCTTCACGGGCATACAATCCGTAAACAGCACCCTCAAGTGTTGCATCTCCCTGTGCGGTCTTTCCGGTTTCGGAATCCTCTTTTACCAGTTTGATCTTCGCATTGATCCGCTCATTCTGGAACGTATGGTTGAAAGAAACCGTTGCCTCTTTGTCTGTGGTGTACTGGAAGGTAAAGGAGTACACATCCTCGCCGTTTCTCACATATCCAGCTGGTGCACCCAGCTCTTTCATGTAGTAGCTGTTGGCGATCGGCAGGTCTGCCTGATATACGGCTTTTCCGTCTGTTCCGGTCACTGCTTTCTCAATGAGAGTATCTTTCTTGACCACAATGGTTCCGTCCGCTGCTTTGATGTCATTTCCGGCATACAGACCATAAGTGCCGCCCGGAAGATATTTCCTGGTTTCTTTATCCTGTTTGTATACACTCACGCTTGCTTTCTGGCGGTCATTTTTGAATGTCATGCTTCCCATGACCTTTTCCACATTACTTCCGGCATAGGAAAGGGTGATCTCCTGGCTTTCACCAGTGCATACCAGATTTTGTGGTGCCTGCATTTCTTTTACCACATATTTCCCCAGATATAGCTTGTCCAGTGTGGCACTTCCGTCATCCCCAGTGGTGAGTCCGGCTTTAACCAGTGCATCTTTTTTGTAGATGATTGTTCCGTCTGCGGATACAATGTCCTCTGCAGCATAAACGTTGTAAACCGCGCCTTTTTGTTTCTGCTCTGTATAAACAAAGGAAACACCATCATCGGTCACCTTTGCTCCGGTCAGGACTTCGCCTAATTTATAAACAGTCAGGCTTGCCATCTGCTCTGCATCGGTAACGGTCTGTTTTACGGTATCCCCGATGACCAGTTTCACATCGTAGGCTTTGGTATCCAGCAGATATCCGTTTGGTACGGAGATTTCTTTCAGGTATACGGTATCCTGTGTTTTGGTGATCGTAACGCTGGAAGCTCCGTTGGCATCTGTGGCCGGCATCTTTGTGATCAGGTTCTTTCCATCCTTGTCACTGTAAACGCCATAAACTGCACCTGCGATGGCTTTGTTGCTCTTACGGTCTTTCTTTACGATCTCCAGAGTTGCCTTTTTTACCCATGATACTTTAAAATCTACATATTTCTCATCGGTCACACCCTCGCCAAATACCAGGGCAAGGTCCTGTGTCTCGCTTCCGGTTGTGATCTTATAAGCGGAATAATCTTTGATGATGCTTCCCTTCATGGTGACAGACCATTCCCCTTTGACATCCACTGCCTGTGTCAGCGGTGCAGATAAGTAGAATTTGGTACCGCCGCAGATCTCCACGGATGCACCTGCACTGCTTGTTTTTCCCGTTGTCACATTATGCAGTTTGACACCGGACGGCAGCTTCATGGTGATGGTCTGCAGTTCGGATGCCTTGAAGGTGATCTCTTCTGTTCTCTGGCTGTTGCCGCTGATATATGCGGTAACATTTGCATTGGAGAAACTCATGTCCACTTCCGGTATCTCCGGCTGGCTCATGCAATAATTGTAGAGTTCCATTGCCAGAGCCTGTCCGGTTGCATTCGTACCGGAAAAAGCGTCACTACTGTTATTGGCATAAGACGCAGCCAGATGGACAATGATAAACTGTTTTCCAGCGGAAAAATCAGGATGTTTCTCTGAGAAAAATCCATTTTCGCCGGATGCTTTTGTGCCGTAGTAGCATACTTTTGCCAGTGCTTTGCTGTCACCCAGTTTGGTGATCTTATAGACACCATCCCCAGGTCCTGCCTTGGACGGCTGCACACAGTAGGCAGTTGCAGACACGTTTCCAAATTTTACGGTATATTTATAAGTTACATAGGAACCCAGACCGTAGTCTGCATAATAGTATGCAGCCCCTCTTGTCACATCTACGTCCTGTGTTGCTCTTGTACTGGTATTGACTGCGGTGAATGAAACGGTTTCCCCATCTTCCATTGCCATCAGGTCAATATCCTGTTCCCCTGCCTGCTCCAGAACATCGCTGAGTGTCAGCCCGGATTCTTCATCGGTTGTATTTTCCGTTTCGGATTCCTCTAATGCAGCATCAAACTCGGATTCGGAAAGTCCGTCCTGAAATTCAGGTTCTGTTTCTTCCGGTTCTTCTGTTTCAGATTCAGCTGTCTCCGGCTCAACAATTTCTGTCTCTACAGGCACTGTCTCAGTTTCTTCCTGCGAGGCAGCTTCCTCATCATCAGAACCTGTATCCTCTTCGGTAACTGCCTGTTCTGTCTGCGGTTCACTCTGAGCTACTGTCACAGGCTCTTTTACGATCAGGTTTCTCCCAATCTGATAAACCGGGTGGTTCTGGTTGACTGGCTCCACATAATAAACGGCATGGTAAGTGTCTGCATGGCTGGTGCTGAAGTTCTCCCCGGCGTCATTCTCTGCTTTCTGGAATGTCACTTTGACTTTGCTTTCGTCCTTGATTTCCAAATTTGTAAAATCCGTGGAAACATCAAAGTCCTGTCCGACTTCCAGCTCCAGATCGGTGGCTTTTACCACTTCATTTTCATCCAGCTGATTCTTTACGGATTCATACGCTGGCGGTTCCGCCGCTTTCGGCTCTTCCGAAGCATACACCGTCAGCGGTGAAATGACCGTGGATAAGATGGTGACTGCCGCCATCACCCCTGAAAGGATTCGCCTGAATCGATATTTACTCTTCATGTTTTCTACCTCTTTCTTCTTTTTCTTCATTTTGCATAAGAACAGCCGGATGTTTCCACCCGGCCTGTCTGTTCTCATTATTCTGTTATCTCGCATCATCTGTCCGTCTTGGATTCTGCAGACAGGCATAGGTACTTTTGTCATACCGCCATGCCTTATCCCCGTCCAGATTGGCAAGCAGATGCTTCCGCACATTTTTGTATTCGTCCCCGATCAATCCGAGGCGGAGCAGAAAGGTGCGGAACGTAAATGCCGGGTTATTCCCGATCTCCGTCTTTTTTGCATGGGTACAAGATTGGTTGATCGCCTGTGCGGATATGGCAAGTGCCAGTGTGATATTCGACCGGACTTTTCCTGCATGGAGGGTGCTTTCAAAACAGCGCCATTCCAGTGTTCCCTTTGAAAAAACAGCGTGTAGGTTTAATGCATAATACCTTGTCCAGTTGTAATGCTCGGAACTTCCGTCATTTCCCTCATACCATGCCCTTTTGAATTTTTCCATTGTAATGGTGCTGTTGGGCATCCTGCGGATCTTCTCCAATACCATAGGACGGACTTTCTGGCAATACTCATCTTCCCTTCTGGTCTGTACATTCAAGGCTTTGAACAGAATATCCTCTTTGCAGTACATGATCGTCAGTGCATTTTTCAGACTCCTTGGTGTATGGTTGGATGCGTCCACATGGACATGCATGCCACAGGATGAATTGACAAAAGCACCTGCGTTTTTGACACACCGCACCACTTCCTGGAGTTTCCCCATTTCCGAATATTCCAATTTCGGGGATACCATTTCTGTCGAATAATCTCCATCGGCATCTATTACAGTACCATTTGCCAGCCTTTCACAGTCGATACTGCTGTCCCTTGAAAATTTCCACGTTTTTCCATCTGAATCTTTTACACACCAGGAATCGTAAGAACGGATATGATATGGCTCTGTTCCGAACATTCTTCCAATCGCAACAGCCGCATCATAGCGGCTGATACCTGTCATCTCAATCTCTGTACCAAAATACTGGTCTTTTAGGTCGATCTGCTTCACCCACCCTTCGCTTCTGGAACAGGTGAGCCGCTTTGGATCTCTTCATCTACTGCTTTCAAATTTCTGCCTATTGCTTCAATGACATTGACAGTGACACCATTACCGGCCTGCTTGTAAAGCTGGTTATCCGATGTTTCTTTTTCCATCTTGGAAATCTGACCATCCCGGTATCCCTGCAGCCGCAGACACTCCCTTGGCGTCAGCCTGCGGATTCTGCCGTGGTAGATCACTCCATGACGGTCAGTTGCCGTAATGGTGAACATTGGCTCTTCCGGTTCTTTCATCCTTCTTCCATTCTGGCGGACTTTTTCCCTGGCCGGTGTCAGCACTGCCCTTGGCGGTTCTTCCACCAGCACCCCGGAACTTTCGCCCCTGTGGTTATGGATGCTGGAATCCTGTCTGGTATTCAGACATCTTGCAACGTCTGTCACCAGCGGCGGAGGGGAGATATCTACAAAATGCAGTGTTCCCTGCTGGTTTCCGGTCGTCAGGGTATGGGCGATCTCATGCCCGACTCTTCCCCTGCGGCTGTTGATTCCCGGATATCCGAGATCGATGCTGTCCCCCTCGTAGGCCATCTTGTATCCTTTTCGGGTGTTTTCCTTGATTGGGATACCGACTTCGTATAATCCGGTCTTGCCGCCCATACCACCAGCCCCGCTGGTCAGCGTGCAGCTCAGTCCTTCTTCTGCGTAGACTCTTTCTCCCTGTTTGCCAGCATGGACTTGTATAAGAGCTGTTCCATTTGCTTTTGGGAAAGGTAATATTTTTCCGGCACATCTTCCATCAAGATATCCGACAATATACACCCGTTTCCTTGACTGTGGGACTCCGAAATCCTTGCTGTTAAGCACCTTCCATTCGACATGATACCCCAGTTCAGATAGCGTACTGAGGATGGTGTGAAACGTCCGCCCTTTGTCATGCGAAAGCAGACCGGGTACGTTTTCAAGGAGAAAATACGCAGGTCGTTTGTCTGCAACCAGTCTGGCAACTTCAAAGAAAAGGGTTCCTCTTGCATCGGCAAATCCTTCCCTTCGTCCAGCGATTGAGAATGCCTGGCAAGGAAATCCCGCACATAAAAGATCAAAGTCCGGCATTCGTTCTGTTTCAATATTTCTTGCGTCATTGCAGAACCACTCTCCTTCCGTATCAAACAGCACCCGGTAGTTGTGGTCTGCATATGCATCTGCTTCACAGTGTCCGACACAGGTGAAGCCCCCTGCCCTGTGCAGCCCTTCTCGGAATCCTCCGATTCCACTGAACAGGTCAAAAAATCGAATTGTTCCGGCTATCAGCCTCCCTTCGCTGCGAAAAAAACAGTGCAGATTTCTCTGCACCGTTTCCGTCTCTTGGTTTCTGTTTTGTGATGTCTATTCTTCTGATTCCGCTTCCTCTGGCTCAGATTCTTCTGCTTCTTCGGTTTCCAGTTCTGTTGGCTCTGCTTCCGCTGGCTCTTCGTTTTCTGGCTCTGTCGGCTCTTCATCTGCTTCAGCTTCGTCCGGTTCTGTCATTTCTCCGTCTGTTTCAGCTTCCAGTGCTTCTGTCTCAGGCTCTTCTGCTTCAGGTTCTACTGACTCTTCATACGGTTCTGATTTTGCAGTCTCAGGATCTTCCATTTCTGTTTCTTCGGCTTCCTCTGACTCTGCTTTCCATTTGGCTTCTTCTTTTTCGATTGCATCTTCGATAAGCCCGATTAAGAAGTCTTTCTGTTTCATGCCATTCCTGGCGAGGACTGCTTTCAGTCTGGAAAATAAATCCTCGGTTACCTGTACTGCTACTGTTCTTAAATCTGCCATGTTCGTCTTTTCTCCTTTTCTTGTCATGTGTTCTTCGATTACCATTTCAAGGTATTTTGGTATGCTGATTCCTAACTCTTCGACTTCCAGTTTTAGCTTTTCATGCAGCTCTACCGGGATTTTTCCGCATATGTTTTTCATCTCCATTGTGTTCGTTCTCCTTTCTTTTTTCTACATACAACATACCCTAAAACGTGACAGAAAGCTATTCACAATACCCAACGAATATGAGGCTCTCAAAAGCTCCCAAAGGATGCAGATCCAATAACATTCAATAGGCATCACCCCTTTCAAAAATCCGTGATTTATACTAATTTGACTGCTTGAAATTTGGCTATTTTATCACCAGGAAAGACTTGACTTTTTCAGAATGCATCCTCAAGCCCGGAGAGAAAATCCAGCATCTGGGACGGGATTTCTTCCTTTTTTGAAACACTCTCCCCGGAGCCAGAAATGGAAACACCTGCCAGTTCTTCCCGGATTGCCTGCCGGATGCTTTTCTCCAGCTGGTTGTTTTCCTGATCTTTTAAGATCACCTGAACCAGATAGCTGCTCTTCTGTCCATCTGGAACACTTTGCAGGATCTCCCATGCCTTTTTGTGATCTGGGTTATCAAGGTTCAGGCGGAACGAGAAAACGGGTCTCTTTACTTCGCGCACATCTGCCCCACAATCCGCTCATAGCCGGAAGCATTGGCGTGTACGTCTGTCAGGTAAATCTGCCGACACAGCCCGTCCTGCGGTGTCACGTGCCGTTTCAGAATGCTGGCTCCGCCGCCCATGATCACGGACGGAATTGCCTTCAGATCGAACCCGGCTTCCATAATTGCAGACAGTATTTTCTCCGTGTAGAGCCTTCCCTGCCGGACAATGATTTCTTTTGCGGACGGGTCCATGCTGCAGCTCTGGCCGTTCAGAACACGTTCGATCTGAATGTCCGTTACAGACAGTCCGGTATTTCTGCGTACCTGCTCGGTGATCTCATCCACGCACCGGATCACACCAAGCTCCAGGCTGCGGCAGGTAGCGGCGTTTGGAACACTGTTGTCCAGCCGCATCAGGTCTACGGTCCAGCCACCGATGTCTGCGAGAAGAACAGAAGGCTCGTCCCGAACACATTCCGGGTGAAGAGCCAGGGCAGAGTATCCCTGTGGGAACAGTTTTACATCCTGAATCCGGATCTCATAGCTCTCATCCTCGTACCGGAAACGCAGAGGCTGCTCTTTCCGAAACAGATATTCCCGGAAGCCTTTTTTCTCCCTGCCAAAACTTGCCAGTGGGAGGCCGGCTGCCAGAACCACATCTGTTTTCCTCTCTCCCCGGCGGTAGCGGATCTCCTGGGCAATGGCTGCCATTGTCAAAAGATAATAATTGTCATTGGAGGTCTTGCTTCTCACCAGCGTCTGCCGCCCGGTTCCGCACACATAGAATTTTCCATTGTACTGCAGGACATTCTGCATGGTATACGGCTCGTAATCATACCCGGTGAGCCCTGTCGGGAAGCACACATGGGGAGTTTTGATGGCATAATATCCATGATCGATTCCTATAATGATAAGTCACCACATCCTTTCTGGTTTTCTTGTTCTTTTCCAGCAGGTGGTCTTTTGGTCTGGAAAAAGAAAAAGGGCAGAACCCCGAAGAGCCCTGCCCGTAATAAAAAATACAGCTATGCATATTTGCAAATAAATACACATAACTGTATCCCATTAATTTTAAATTTCCTAATTAATGCTGTAACTGAACATTAACTTTCCTTTGACATTCATGTCATATAATAACTTTTAACCTAATTTATACAGGCAAAACACCTGTATTTTTCAGCAAATTAACTTGTAGAATCAAATCATTCATAATCATATCCTTTATTTCCTTCCATATAATATTGGAATTTGAAGTGTATTCAATTTTGCTACGAATAAGACATTTTTTCAAAACTTCTCTTGTTATATTTTCAAGATCATGCAACTCAGAATCTGTAATGTTAGAACCATCTCCCTCATGCAATGATTCTGAGCGAAATCTATAAAAGTTTAATACCTTTTGATGAATCTGTTGGATTTCTGTCGGTGTACTTCCTAACATTGCACTGATTCTATTAGCCAACATCTGTTTTTTACCCGGCTGATTTTGGGGTAAGAGAGTCATTTCCAATGCTGTTGTATATTGTTCAAATCCTGTCGGAATATCAATTTGCTCCAAGCCCCAAGAAAACTCATCAATACTATCTTTTAACAACGCATATGGCTCATTGCAATAATCATTTAACCACTGATTACATGAAGCAATTTCATCTTCACTTAATCTAAACCGCCTACTCTCAATAGTATTTCGAGTTTGATTATGGCTACAGTTATCTACGGTATTTTTGATGAATCCCATTACAGTGAACGAATAATGAAAAAATACATCTCGGAATCCTATATTTCCTGACTTAAAAAGTCTTAAAAGATTAATACGTTCATTTAAATATTCCATTTCCTTTTCCATATACTGCTCTGTTTTATCTTCACACATACAATCTTTGTCAGTTATTACGTGTTTAGATTCACTAAAACTCGGACCTTCTATTTGTATAACATCATCCTTTTTTATACAGATAAAAAATACACTTTCATTTTCAATAATACGTGATCCAAAATAGTCAGTATCCAAATGTCCTCGTCCATTAGTTATTTTATCTTTAAAAAATAACGTATCAAGATTACATTTTTCAATCGTATATCCTCTTCCTAAATTTAAACCGCAGAGACTTTCATCACAACACATTATAATGCCTGATATGGATACATTTACATCTATCATCTTTTTCCTCCTCAGTTACATCAATTTATCCCTTTCTTATAAACAAGGATTTACTAAATTTAATTCTATTTTAATAATGATACCACAAAAATGTACCAACGTATATTTATCATTTATATTGTTTGACTCAATTTCAGAATCCATTCTCTGCTTTCTTCGGATGCATTTTTGCAAAAATCCCGAATCCACATTTCATGCAATCTTGACTCTGATTCTGTATTTTCTATGCTCACAGCACATCCACCTGTTTCCTGAAGTGCTTCCAAACAATCCCATTCCTTTTTGAAGTCTCCTGCAAATTCCATCCAAACTTTTATGTGATATTCCTTAAAACCAAGATGATAAATCAGATAAGTCAACCTGTCAAAATCGGCTAACGGCATTTTTTCTTTCTTCAGTAATAACCTTTTATCATGCTCGCTGCATAGATATAAAAATGCAAGCTGTTCTATCTTTGCCTGCTCCATATATTTCTCCCTTCTCTTCTGCTTTGTCTCACTTTTACAACCGATTCTACCTTGTCCAATCGTTAAAATCAATACAGATGGTGCAAAAAATGAGACAAACCATCCTTTTACCAGAGAGGAAGAGATTTAAAATGCCAAAACCAAGGACACAGTCTGGTGAGAAGAATCTGATCAGCCAACGGTTGATTGAGCTTCGCAGGACTCACAATATGTCTCAGCGTGATCTTGCCTATAAACTCCAGTTAGCTGGTTACGATATGGATAAAAATGTAATCACCAGAATCGAAACAAACAAGCGTTATGTCACTGATCTTGAATTAAAAGCCATTGCTGAAATCTTTCAGGTTTCATACATATTTCTTATTGATGGCAAAGACGAATAAAAGTGACAAATGGGGAAGTTTCTTTCGTGCTTCCCCATTTTATCCGTCCTTATTACAGATTCAGTAGTTCTAAGATTTTCTGCATACCGGCCTGATATAAAGATTCCGCATATAATATCCATCTTTCACTGACTTCTGTAACATATGCGTCTATCGTTTTTCGCTTTTCTTTTGATAATCCCATTGTCTGAACCTGTTCTTCATATTTTGATATTTTTTCCAGCATTTCCTGGTACACTGCATTTTCTTTCAGCTGTTCTTCTACATCATCAATCCAAGTATCCATCAGCAACTCCAGCAGTTTCTGTGTGTCACCATCATCCTTTCCCAGTATTGCTTTTTTTATTTTCCCCAGCATAGCTCCATAAGAAATCATTTGAGCCTGTCCCATATAAAAATGGTACTGTTCTTCTATCATTTCCTTTTCGCTCTCCAGTTGGAAATATCGGTGCAGTGCCTTATGCTCTTCTGTCTTTAGGCTGATTGACTCATTCGACTCCATAAATGTTTCTATCACTGGATACTTCTCTGTAAGTTCCAGTATTTTCTTTTGCAGTCTCTGGTATTCCGCATCATGCTTTTTCAGATAGGTGCATACCTGTTCTCCTATCCGTATCCCCAGGCACTGCTCATTCCAGATAATATCTGGCTGTGTTGTCATATCGGTGTCTCCCTTCTGTGTAGTTTTCCTGTTCCAAGCACAAGACTATACCACACTTCTGGAAGAAAGCTATTCATCAAACCTACTGAAATCTCCTGGCAGATCCTGTGCAACCTATCCCTTTTCCCACAAAAAATCTGGTATGAAAGACTCCTTGTTCTCTCATACCAGCTATCTATTTCTTATTTAACTGAATACACATTCTTTTCTATTCTCTGTGTATCCTGTACTTATTTATGGCAAAAATCAGACTACAGACACGCTATACACTCTTATGCTACATAATCCAGTTTACTGCATCCGGGCTCAAATGTTACATTAAAGATTCCAACCTGACTTGTTGATACAGGTGCAAGGTAACTGTTTCCACTAAAATACTGTGCAAATCCGTCATTTGGCTGTCCAATTGGGAATACCATTTCTTTTGCATGAGCTCTCATTGCTTCATCTTCATAAGGTAAGTCTCCTTCATTTGTTTTCCAAACTTCTTTTGCCAAATTAAATACTGCCCACGCTTTTGGCCATCCTGCATAGAAACCTACGTGTGTTACAATTGCCGCAATTTCTTTCTGCGTTACACCATGGTCTTTTGCATTCTGCAAATGGAATTTTAAAGAACTGTCTGTAATTCCCTGTGCCATAAGTGCAACTACAGTAATAATACTTCTTGTTTTTACATCAATATCCTGATTGTTCCAATTCTCTCCAAAAAGAACATCATCATTAAAATGTGCAAATTCAGGAGCAAATTCTCCTAACGCGTTTCTGCCTGCTGTTTGTACAATCTTAGCCATTACAATAATCCTCCTACAAATTTATTATTTTATATTTTTCTATTTGTAATTTCAGTCCTACTAATTTATTATTTTTTGTAATTTCAGTCCTACTAAATTCTTATATTTTTATAATTTCAGTCCTACTAAATTCTTATATTTTTCGATTATGAATAATCATTTATAATGTCTTTGCAAATTTTTCAATTTTCTGTTTATTATTCAAAACTTTTCCTTCAACAAATTCTGCATTTGGTGCTGAAGGCTGTAATTCTTTAACTGTATTTCCAAATCCGCTTCCACCTGATGTTGCAAATAAAACAATCTTTTTGCCTGAAAAATCATATTTTTCCAAAAATGTATTAACTATAGTTGGAGCTACATACCACCAAATTGGAAATCCAAGAATTATTTCGTCATATTCTGCAATATGTGCGTCTTTATCTTCGACTTCAGGTCTAAATTTTTTGTCATTCATTTCAACACTGCTTCTTGATTTTTTATCCATCCAATTGAGGTCTGCTTCTGTATAAGCAACCTTCGGAGTAATTTCATATAAATCTGCACCTGTCGCCTTAGCAATCAACTGTGCTGTTTTCTTTGTTGTTCCACTTGCGCTAAAATAAGCTACTAATTTCTTTCCCATACAAATCGCCTCCTAAACTTTTATAAATCGCATACGTAACACAAACATTTTTATTACGCCTTTATTTGTAGAACATATTTTATTCATTACATTTTGCAATATTTATAAAAAAATAAACGTGCAAAGCTCTCATTTGCCTTACACGTCTATTATAAATTCATCATTCAATTATGACTAATACTTATATTGCATTATGTTCTATGCCTCAAAGGCATTTATCTCTTCTATAAATAAATTTATGGCTTTTGAATACGGAATATGTCTTCTCCACGCAATTACTGTGCTTGATTTAATTTCAGGATGCAATTTTTTCTGAATCAAAATATTGTCTCTCCAGTATTTTGCTGCCCCTTCAATTGAAACAGGATATCCAAGGCCATTTGCTGCAAGTACTCCTGCGTTAGTCCCAAGATTACTTGTAAATGCTATATTTAATTTTTCAAAATCTTTTCCAAACCAGTTGGCAAGTTCGCTTTGAATTCCTAATCTTTCCGGCAAAATAAGCGGAAGATTCAAAAGGTCCTCTTTTGTAATAACTTTCTTTTTGGCAAGTTTATCATCCGGTCTCATTCCGACAACCCATTGGTCGCTCTCACTTATTCTGATATAATCCAATCCTTCAGTTGTAACAGGCTGTAAAAAAAGTCCGATATCCACAAGGCCCTTATTCATCATTTCAAATATTGTATCCGCTGTTCCTGTATGCAAAACAATCTGAACCATCGGATATTTTTCCTTGTAATTGCCAATTATCTTCGCAAGGGTTTCGACTGCTGCAAATTCGCCACAGCCTATAGTTACAACACCTTCGATTGCGCCTTCGTTTGCAGTAAATTCATCTACAATTTTGTCTTCCAAATCAATAATTTCCAACGCTCTTCTTTTTAATAAAAGTCCTGCGTCTGTAAGAGTTACGCTATGTCCTCCTCTGTTAAACAGAGTCGTTCCCAGCTCATCTTCTAACGATGCAAGCTGCCTTGAAAGTGTTGGTTGGGTGATATGCAATTGTTCGGCAGCTTTTGTGAAACTCTGTTCTTTTGCCACCGTTAAAAAATACCGCAAAACTCTTAATTCCATTGATTTATCACTTTCTAAATCACAATTTAGTATCTGTTGTCATAAATTCTTGTTGATTTTTTCTCACTTCTTGGAAGATCGCCAATTGCAACAGGCTTAATTATTGCTGCGATACCTATTTTAGCCTTGAATGCTGCTCCAATTTCATGTTCCATTTCGTAAGCATTTGCATCGTCCTTTATTTCAACAAATAATGTAAGAATATCTTTTCCATTCAAATGATCTATCATAACCTGATATTCACTTGACGCCCCATTAATGCCTTTTAACATTTCTTCTATCTGTGATGGGAAGATATTTACACCTTTTACTTTAACCATATCATCTGTTCTCCCTAAAATAACATCGATTCTTGGATATTTAGAACCACATGGGCATTCTCCCGGAATAATTCTTGAAAGATCATGTGTACGATATCTGATAAGTGGCGCCCCTTCTTTATGTAATGTTGTAATAACTATTTCTCCAATTTCTCCATCAGGAAGATTTTTTCCTGTCTTAGGGTCAACAATTTCTATATAGACATAATCATCCCAATAATGCATTCCACATTCATGTTCACAACTGATTGCAATTCCAGGACCATAGACTTCTGTAAGTCCATAAATATCATAAAGCTTAACGCCAAGTTCATTTGCAATTCTTTTTCTCATCTTGTCTCCCCAGCGTTCAGAACCAATTATTCCTTTTTTAAGTTTAATCTTATCTCCAATACCTCTCTTGGCAATTTCTTCGGCAAGTAACAACGCATATGACGATGTTGCGCATAGAACTGTAGATTCCATGTCAACCATCATTCTAAGCTGTTTATCTGTATTTCCCGGACCCATAGGAATAGTCATTGCTCCAAGCTTTTCAGCACCATTTTGAAATCCTATTCCGGCGGTCCATAATCCGTAACCTGGTGTAATATGAATTCTATCTTTATTAGTTACTCCTGCCATTTTATAGCAACGTGAAAACATTGTTGCCCAATCATCAATATCTTTTTTTGTATATGGAATAATAACAGGTATACCTGTTGTACCTGAAGATGAATGTATTCTTACAATTTCTTCTTCAGGCACTGCACGAAGTCCCAACGGATAAGCTTCTCTTAAATCTCCCTTCCATGTAAATGGGAGTTTCTCAAAATCCTCCTGAGACTTAATATCATCTACATTAATACCCTCCAATTTTTTCTGATAAAAGCAATCCTGACTTGTAAGTTTTTTCAACTGTGCTTTAATTAGTTCAAACTGCTCTTCTTTCATTTTCATAATTTATACCTATCCTTTCAACTATGCATTTTCATGTGTTTGAAAGGCGCAAATCCAAGATTAAAAGAATGATTTGCATTGTTTTTCCTTTCTTTTTTATTTCTTCTAACCTTTTCTTCTCCTCTATGTATTTATGACAAATGCCTCTTCATTTGTCCATAATTTATAAAAAGTCTTTTAGACTTATATACTAGTTTGTTGCCATAAGTGCTTTAATGTTCATTTCAAGGAATTTCGGATTAAGTTTTGTTTCTATAGCTTTTTTAATTTCCTCTTTTGTTATTCCTAATTCATTACTATTGGCTGCTGCTCCAAGTAGTACAACATTTAAAGCCTTCGAGCTTCCTAACTCTTTACAAATCTTTTCTCCGTCCACAGCAATAAGATTAATATTTTGCTTTTGTAAATATTCTATCATCTCTTTACCATCATAGTGAAGTCCAAGACTTGCAGTTGTTGGCATTACCGGCTTTGTATTTACAACAACTGTGCCTCCCTCTTTTAAATAATTTAAATTTCTTACAACTTCACCCGGTTCAAATCCGATAATTATATCCGCTTCTCCCTCAGGAATCATTGGAGCTTTTATTTCATTTCCTATTCTTACATGGCTTACAACACTACCTCCACGCTGGGCCATTCCAATTGTTTCTGCTGTTTTTGCACTTATCCCTTTATCAATTGCAGCCTGTGCAAGTAATTTTGACGCTAAAACTGTGCCCTGTCCACCAACTCCGCAAAGTAAACAATTCATATTTATACCAAACCTTTCATGCATATTATTTGTAATCTTCGATTTCCGGCAATTATTTTGTCAACAGTTCTACTGCTCAATAGCATGAACCGGACAAATATGACTGCATAATCCGCAACCAAAGCATAATGATGAATCTATTTCAATTTTTCCATCTATATTTGTCACTGCAGGACAACCTATTTCATTAATGCATTTCTTACATTTAATACATTTTTCGCTTACGGTATAAGCCTTTTTAGGCTTATTCACAGCAATACATGGACTCTTAAATATAATTGCCTTAACGCCTTTCATCTGTGTCGCTCTCTTAACCGCGTCTATTGCATTATCAAGTTCAAATGGATTTACTTTTTCAACACTTACAACTCCTATTGCTTTTAAAACAGCTTCAATAGAAATCTTATGAGTTATTTCACCCTTTAGATTAGTATCTTTTTTCTTAACCATGTCCATCATTGTAACACCGGTTCCCGGATGTGGCTGGTGTCCCGTCATTGCTGTAGTAGAATTATCTAACACAATAAGGACTATGTCTGTCTCATTATATACAGCATTTACCACTCCTGTAATTCCTGATGCGAAAAATGTTGAATCGCCAATAAATGAAAAATGCACTTTCTCAGGTTCAATCCTATGAAGCCCCTGCGCTATTGTTACATCCGCTCCCATGCAAAGACATGTATCAGTCATATCCAATGGCTTTGCATTTCCAAGTGTGTAACAACCTATGTCACCACAAAATACTGCTTCTTTTTCTTTCATTGCCTGTTTTACGGCATAAAATGAAGCTCTATGTGGGCATCCTGCACAGAGTACCGGTGGTCTTACAGGTAATTCCGGTTTTTCGCCTACTTCCTTAAGTGTTTTGTCATCTATATCTTTTGCAACTCCAAATTTAGTAAGCTGTTCTCTTACTGATTTTGCAGTATTTTCTCCTGCACACTGTACATCTTTTGTAAGTTTTCCTAACACCTTACATTTAATATTATATTTTCCACATACGTATGTGATTTCTCTTTCTATAAACGGACTTAATTCTTCTATTACAAGAACTTCATCCACTCCCTCTAAAAACCTTGCAACAAGTTGTTCCGGAAAAGGATATGAAATTCCTATTTCCAAAAATCCTGCCTTGTCATAATCTAAGTATTCCTGAACGTATTTTCTTGAAACTCCGCCTGATACAACTGCCTTCCTACTATCTTCACAAAGATGAATTTTGTTCCATTTTGATAAATCCAATTCATCTGTACTATCTGCAGAAAGTACATGTGTAAGTTTTGCATTTCTTTCCTCTATCCTAATATGGTTGAGGTAAGATGTTCTTGGGAAAATAACCCATTTCTGAGTATCTTTTATAAATCCCTCCGGTGGCTCTCTTTTTATATTTTCTAAAATTTCAATATCCGCACATCCATGGCATACTCTTGTTGTAGGTCTGAAAATTACAGGTGTGTTATATTTTTCTGACATTTCAAAAGCATCTGCCATCATCAAATAGGCTTCCTGCGGTGTTGATGGATCGAATACCGGTATTTTTGAAAAAATGCCAAATTCTCTTGTGTCCTGTTCTGTCTGAGAGGATATCGGTCCCGGATCATCTGCTACTAAAACTACCATTCCACCTTTAATTCCTACATAAGATAAACTCATGATAGGATCAGATGCAACATTTAGTCCTACCTGCTTCATTGTAACCAGTGTTCTTGCACCTGCATACGATGCGCCTGCTGCAACCTCAAGAGCTGCCTTTTCATTTACTGACCATTCAATATAATATGAACCGTCATTTTTCTTTGCTGCTGTTTCTAAAACCTCTGTAGAGGGTGTTCCCGGATATCCACAAACTAAATTAACTCCGGCTCTTATCGCACCCATAGCTATTGCTTCATTCCCCATTAATAATTGCTTCATTTATGTAACCTCTTAAACATATCTCTGTAACGTTTTTATCTATTTATTATAATATTAATTATGATATATAGCAACGTTTCATTTTAAATCAAAATATCATTTTGAAACATTTTTTACGCTTCTATATCTCAAATGTTTTTCTTTATTTTATCTATCAACGTTACATCTGCCGGTAGCCAATCTACATCATATAATTGTTCTTTTGTAAGCCATTTTGCAGCTTCATGTTCTTTGAGAATTGGCTTTCCTTGTTTAATATTGCACCAAAAGCAATCCATTGAAAGGTGAAATGTTTCATAATCATATTCTACAGTATCAATCAATTCACCTACTTCAATTTCTGTTTCGATTTCCTCCATTATTTCTCTTTTCAAAGCTTCCTGCGGTGTTTCCCTCGGTTCTATTTTTCCGCCGGGGAATTCCCAACCATCTTTCATATCTCCATATCCACGCTGTGTTGCAAATATAATTGTTTGTCCTTTTTCATTTATAGATTTTATAACTGCTGCAACTACTCGTACTATTTTCATTTATAGCTTTCTCCTATTTCGTAAACAAATTTATTTTCTTATTACTTATAATGAGACGATTTTACTGCCCCAATAAAATCGTCCCTCTTATTTTTATATTTTTCTTCAAAATATTTTATCATAAATTTTCTTAGTTAGTCAGATACTCATAAATATCTTCTCTTACACTATGTTCTAACTCGAAAATAAAATTCATGATTGGAAGTTCTTTTCCTTTATTATTCTTTATAGTTTTCTGCATCCAGCTCTTAGGCACAACTTCACCCATATAATAAAAATCTGTACCCTCGCCATCACTCTTCTTTATAAAAAGAACTATTTTTAATCCACTTTTTTTATAATTTATTATTTCCTGACTCTCTCTATTATCAATTGCCACATTACTTCTAGTCAGCCAGCTAAATGTCTTCTGATTTATAAACTGATCTTCATATTTTGTACTTTCAGAAATATCATCCTTCTTTTCGTATGTAACAAATATTGGACACGTTCCGTGTTTGATACGATATCCATACATTGTTGAGCTTTCATCTTTATCCCAGTTCATAAGTCGACAAACATCTTTTCTTGAATATTTTCCATATAACACTAAATTATTTTCATCATGATTTGCGTACATATCCTTATATCGCATCATCCCATAATCTAAAAGATTTGATATCTCTTCCCTAAATTTCGTATTATTAAGTTTATCTAAAAACGCTAGTGAACGTTTTAATAGACCTGACTTTAAATCTAATTTAGATAGCAATTCTATCTGTGAGAATTTATTTGCATCTGCTCCGGCTACAAATTCTAAACTCATCATTCGAACCGCAGAATTATAATCAGCCTCTTTGAACTTTTCTCCTATGCTTACAAGTTCCTTAGCAAATGAATCTATCGCAACTGATTTTCCATCTAACATCATCTTTAACATCAAGAGTTCATGCGGTCTCTTACCATCAATTATCAATGATGAAATAAATGCAAGTATCTGCTCTTCTTTTTCTGTAAACACAACTGTATAATCTTTATCTACAGCCCGCTGGAAATTATCATACGTTTTTGCATAGTTAATAAATAGCATAGGATCAATTTCGCCAAGTTTGTAGAAATCTATAATAGTAGGTATTCTACCAATTTTAAATTTTACCTGCATATATTTTTCTGTAAGCATTTTCTTCGTCGTAGTCATTCTATCAATTGATGCAAAAATTTTCTTTTTCGTAATCTCATCAAAATGAATTGTTGAACAACCCGGAATCAATCGTGATCCTTCACGCACGTATTTACGCACATTGTCCTTGTTGTATGTTCTATCTCCTGACAACGCAATTGGAATTAAAAAATTGTTGCTGTAATTGCCAATAAAATCAAGAATAACTACATACTCTTTATTATTTGATTTTCTAAGTCCTCTACCTAACTGTTGCACAAATATAATTGCTGACTGCGTAGGTCTTAGCATAATAACCTGATTTACCTGCGGTATATCTACACCTTCATTAAAAATATCGACAGTAAAAATGTAATCGAGTGGCTGATTATGTTTTGCTACTTCAGGTTTTATTAAAGGTTTTCCACAATTATCGACCTCACACTCCATCTCTAATCGTTCAATAGCTTCCTCTCTTTTCTCCTGTGAATCATCACCTGAAAGTGCAACCGTATTATACCCTCTATCATTAAACGCCTCTGATAAAGCCTTCGCTTCATCCTTTCTACTGCAAAAAATAAGTCCTTTTACTCTATTTCCTGAATACCCAAAGTATTCGGCTTGTTCAATTATGTGCTCTACTCTTTGCTCATTTGCCAAATATCTAAATTCTGTCTTTTCATCAATTTCTTTTCCATCTATAACCAAATCTGAAATTCCAAAATAGTGGAATGGGCATAACAAATCATCTTCAAGGGCATCCTGAAGCCTAATCTCACTTGCGATATTGTGTCCAAATAATTTGTAAATATCAAATCCATCTGTACGTTCAGGCGACGCCGTCATCCCTAAAAGCAATTTGGGCTTAAAATGATTAATTATTTTATGATAACTTTCAGCCCCTGCCTTATGAGTTTCATCAATAATAATGCAATCAAACCTATCTTCTTCGAATTCGGTAAGAATATAGTCTCTACTCATTGTTTGAACTGTTGAGAAAAGATAATCAGCATCTTTTTCTTTATGATTTCCGGAAAGAATGCCTGTAGTAATTCTATTGCTAAAAACATTCTCATAAGATCTTTTTGCCTGCTTTAAAATTTGCTCACGATGAACTAAAAATAATACTTTCTTAAAACCAAGTTCTCTCATTGCAAATGCTGACGCATAAGTTTTACCGGTACCTGTAGCTGATATCAATAATGCTCTATCAACATCATTCTTCCTCAACTCCATTAAATTATTTATAAATTTAAGCTGCATTGAATTAGGCTTTAATGTATACGCTTCAAGTGACGGAATTTGTGCCTTTTTGCTTATACGCTTCTGTTCAGCTACCATTTTATTAAATAGCTGTTTTTCCCTATACTTCTGTCTATAATTATCTATAAATTCTTTATATTCTTTCGTGCATTCTCTGTCATTCCATAAATTGTCGAATTCATTTATAAGTGTACCAAGCATCTCTCCCTTTTCCGTAGATACTAATCTTGTATTCCACTCAATATTCTTTGTTAGTGCATCCTGAGTTAAATTAGAACTTCCTATTATGAATCTATATTCTTCATTTTCCCGAAAAATATAACCTTTTGTGTGAAATCCATTTCCTGCTTTTCCTGTTTCATACATGCGAAGTTCTATATTTGACAATCCGGCCAATGTATCTAATGCCACAGGATCACTAAATGCCAAATAATCTGTCGTCAGAATTCTTCCAGGCACATTTCTTTTTTCTAATTCCCTAAGTATCTGTAAAAGTGGTGTAATTCCACCCCTTGTAATAAATGCCACGCTAATTGCAAATTTGTCACATTTTCTAAGTTCATCTTCAACAGCAGAAAAAACTTTTTGTCCATTCTTATAATTGTTGTAAACCAACTGAGGTTTGTACGCCAAATTTGAATTAAATGTACTATCTATAAACGCTGTTGTGAGACCATTTTTTAATTCTGTAATTTTATCTGCTGCCATATAGTCGCTCCTTTATTATTTGCTACTTAATAGGCGTTTGCGAAACGCCACAACCCACATAAATATTGTGCTAATTTTATAAATTTTTTCATTGTATCTCCATATATTTTCTTGTCATTTTGCATCTTGTAAAATTTTCACTTCTTTTTATTTAATTGTCTAAACACTTATTAATTTTCTCAATCCATTCACAATTATCACTTTCAAATAACTTTAAATACTTTCCAAAATTACTACTACCCGTAATCGAATCATCTAACTGTAGTTTACTAACCCGCTTGCTCATAGTCTTGTAGTTTTCTGCTGTAATATATTTCATAATCTCTTCTATTTGGTCTGCTCGTCCCTTATAATTTTCCACCCCTGTATACTCTTTTATTAACGAAGCATTCACAGGCTTTGCGGGAGATTTCAAATTTTTATCTGTCCAATGTTTCGAAATAATCTGCATAGTACATGGATTTCCAAACATAATAATTTCATTCGCTGCATTACCTACACCATGAAATTCATTTATTTTGTGTTTTATATCCTCATATTGCTCATGAGGTTTCTTTTCTGTATCACAGAAAATTAACACTAGTTCATCAGCGCCATTCTGATATCGATCTTGATATCGTGCCGGAATATTTCCATTACCGCCAGCATTAACCATTATAAATTCATATTGTTTATTCCACACATTTAACTCATTCAAACGTTCAAGATATTTGTACTCTTCATTTCCTTCACAAATAATACTAATCCTATGACTATCTAAGAACTTTGGGAGCTTATTTATCATCAACACTATCCCCCTTTTCATTTCCTTTAATACTCAATAGAGAGTTAATCAACTCCGGATCAGGCAATGCTCCTAACGCTCCCTTTCTATATTTTTCCATAACATCTGTAGTATCTCTTACTCCTTGTTGTGCTGTAAATTCAGCAAGTGAATAAACATAAACATTTTCCTGATCCTTGTGAACAAACCAAATTTGCTCTTTTCTGAACATTCTTTTACAGTCAATTAAGTTTATATCATGAACTGTAAATATCATCTGAGCATTAGTATTTAATTCATTATTAAACATTGCAACAATAGCTCTCGTAAGTTTAAAATGAATACTGCTATCCAATTCATCTACGATAAGTACTCTACCTTGTTCTATTGCTTCAATTACATAGCTTGCGATTGCAGCTATTTTCTTTGTTCCTGTTGAATCGAATATCATACTTGGTACATGAACACCTTTGTAGGTAGAAACCAGTCTAATCTGGTCCATTATCTGATCTGGAATATCTAGTACTTTCTCTTCAGGTTTTTCATTATCGTCACCTGTTTTAATTTGAATTTTATCCATATCAACATATTCGAAGTTATCCATATACAAATCTGCATTTTTAATAAAATCAACAACTTTTTCTTGTAATTGGTTTTTATTTTTCATAAGCTCAATTGTATGCTTCATTGGAATATTATTCATATTTATAATGTCAATTTTTTCTGCAAATCCAACAAGAATCTGTTTCATTTCATTTATGTGTTCAAATTTTTTTACATCTATTACATAAAATAATAAATTGTTTTTTGATACAACCGGAATCATAGATTTTAAACTTTCATCCGCACATTCATAAATATCTCTAATTGTATCTTTTTTTAACCAACAAACCTCTTTTTCATTATTGTATTGATCTTTAAAAATTTCAGAAAACGCTTCATATATATACTCTTCTTTTTCGATGTCATACTTAAAATCATAAGAAAACTTTCTTCCGGAGAACAAAAATGTTGTACCTAATTCACAAACATTATTAGAAGTAAATATATTAGACATCAATCTATTATCTTTATTCAAAAGTGCATTTCTAATTGCTCTGATACATTTAATCAAACAAGTTTTTCCGGCGTTATTAGGACCATATATTCCTGCAGTCTTAAGTACATTAAAATTATTTTCTTTATGAACATTTGATCCAAATTTTTTATTTCTCATATCTGCTTTCATCGAAAATATAATATCATTTTCAAACGCAAAACAATTTTTTGCTCTAATTTCAATAAGCATAACATATCCTCCAAGTCATATTTATTTTCTCTTTATAATTATTATAGCATTTGTTATTTTTTATGCAACTTTCTTTCATAAAAAATATCTTTTAATTTATATAAATAATATTACACCAGCTAAGTCACCCTACTAACTTCATCCTCTCATCGTAACAGCACACACTATTATAAAAACAGAGCCTATACGAATTATTTTAATTTTTCAAATCCATATAAGCCCTGTTTTTTTATTTTATTGACATCTATTAACTTTTATTTAACATTTATTAATTTCCATCAATACTTATTAACTTCTATTTAACATATTTTGAATACATATATCCTTCAATGGTTTGTTTCTTTTCTTTTATCTGAACTTTGTACCAACCATTTGCAGTTCTTCCAACAACCGATACTTTTGTTGCATTTGGACGGGAAGAAATAATTGGATATTTTAGTCCTGCCCCTGTTCTTATTCTAAGATTTCCTTTTGTTACATTTACCTTTGCATTCCATGTTATTGATGTAGACTTTACATATCCTACTTTACCTTTGTATTTAATTAAATACCATGTTTTGTCCATATCAACTATGGTAACTTTTTCTCCTTTTTTTACATTTTGAACTACCTTTGATGACTGCTTTTTCTTTTTATACATTTTTATTTTGCCATTTGTCGTTGCAGCCTTTTTCATCTTATATGTAATTTTAGGAATTACCTGTTGCACTACCAAAGTTTCTCCACATACAGAACATTTTCTTCCACTTGTTAATCCTTCTCTTTTTGTCGTAGCCTTTACTGCTTTAAGTTTAACCGATGTATGCCCTGTAGCTTTAACTACCTGCTGTTTTTCAATAATATATCCGCATACAGAACATTTCTTTCCGCTTGTTAATCCATCCTCTGTACATGTTGCCCTTACTGCCGGTATTTCTTCTACTGTGTGTTTTTCTACAGTCTTTAATATCTTTTCTTTACAGTCACTATATTTGCAGTTATGCCAATGAGTATCAGCATCACTCTCCCATTTTGTGTCACTTACATGTACGCATTTAACTACAGAAACAGCACCATTATTTGATTTTAAAGCTATATCGTCACCATTAACATTAATTGCCTGTTCAACATTAATTGCAATAATGTATGGTTTAAACTCTGCTTCATTTTTTGCTGTAAACTCTAAAGTTAAAATAGTTCCGTCTGTAGTGTTATTTTTAAGGCTGTTTAAATATGCAAGATATATAAATTCTTCCTTATCTAAAGCACTTGGTAAAGTTGCATCCTCATTATCAAATACATTTCCATTCTTTGCTGATGTCAATGTTAATGCAGAATGGTCATATCCTACTTTAAACTTAAGCCCCCATATACCCGGGTTGTTTTTTATATCAACTGTAATAGAAAACTTATCACCTTTTTCAACTGTATCTGAAGATACTGAAATTGTACTTTCTTTAGTTTCTGTCTGTGCAAATGTCGGTACACTTACATAAATACCACTTGCAAATATAAATACTACACATAACATGGCAAACAACTTGCGAATGCCGGATTTTTTTAATTTATACATATGGAAAACCTCCTTCACGTTCATTTTCTCATAATATTGCTGTTATACCGTACTGTTTCTATTCATCTTCATCAATAGGACTAACTGTAAATCTGCCTACCTGATAGTAGCCGGAACCACCATATTTAGCATATACATTAATAGTATGTTTTTCTTCTGTTAATTTACTTCCATCAATGATAAAGTAATTTCCGTCTACTGTTACACAGGAATCATTATTGTTACCATCCCATGACGTTGAATATGTTAGATTCGATACTGCTCCGTTATTTCCATATGTAGTAAATCTAACCTTTATCTTTCCATCCTTGCTGACCTCATAATTTCCAGCTGAATAGTTAACGCTTGGATAACCTCCAAGTCCCCATGTATAATTAAGTTTGTTTGCCCAATATTCCTTATATCTGTCCTTTATCGATTTTATGTTATCTGTGATATCATGTACCCTTGTTGTCATCCATACATGCTGACCAACCATTCTTCCACTTGATTCCATATATATCTGTGTCGGATAACAAGCATAATTTGTTGTATATCCATAATTAGTGCTTGTATCCATCTCAATTGAGAATGAAGTTTTTGCTCCATTTGACCAGGATACAGTACTATTAAGTTTCTGCGATCCACCAACTGAATCTCTGCAATCAACATAAACCTTATAATATGAGCAATTTAAGTCATACGGCTTAATTACCAAAACTCCTTCGTATAATGTTTCAAACTTCAGATAATACTGATCTGCCGGACGTGTTATTACAACATCATAAACACCTATATCTGAAGGGAATCCATTTTCGTATTCGTCCTTACTCTGTGACTTAAATTTAAATCTAAAACTGTCTTCGGTATATGTTTCCTCATCGCTTAAATTTTCATCTTCCGGTGGATTAAATGTATACTCTACAGCACGTTCTATAGCTGAATCATAGTAGTATGTCTTAGGATTAAATACAAATGTCTCAGCCGGAATAGGTTTTAATTTCCTCCAATGTGCATACAGTGTTGTATTTGATGTAATCACTACCTGGTCATCAGCTGTAATCTGTTCGCCTCCTTCTACCTTAGTGTACCATCCAAGGAATGCGTAACCGTCTCTTACAAGTTGTGGAATTTCACCATATTTTTCATCGTATGTTACTCTCTTTGTATTTTTATCTAATTCATTTCCACCATTAACATTAAATGTAAGTGTATATATAGCCGGTTTCCATTTTGCGTAAAGTGTTATGTCTTCTGTTGGAACAGTCTTTGATGTAAACATATTTTCACATGCGGCATCTGTACACCATCCATCAAATTCGTATCCTCTTTTAACAGGGGTTGGAATTGTAGGAAGAATTGTTGTTTCCTTTCTTGTTATCGGATCAACTGTATTTCCTCCATTTGTATCAAATGTCATTGTTACCAGTTTCTTAATTACATTTTTACATTCAACATAATATGTTGTTGGTGTTGATATCTTATCTACTTCAGGGCTGATTCCAATAATATCCGTGTTATTTTCCTGAGCTACTTCAAAATAATCATAATTTGGAACTGTACCTCTTTTTAGTTTAACTACAGTATTTTCTACATCAATTCCGTTAAATACAAATGTTGCTGTTACGCTGTCATCCACATAATTTGCTTTTGCTGTAACACCCTGCATTAAGGCTTCTGCAACCTTGCTGTTAATCGGCTGTGTCAAATCAATAGTCTGTGGATAACCATTTACATTTATAGTTGCCGTTGTTGTAATTCCTGCAAATTTATTATATGCACCCTGTCGGTTAGAACCTGTTGATTCTAATTCTGAGAAATCAAATCTTTCACCATATTTTGCATAAAATGTCTTACTTCTTGTTGTACCATTTGCATTCTGTATATCAGTTACAGTAATTGCATATGTTTTGTAATCTACATAGAAGTCATAAGTTGAGTTATCAACAAGTGTTAATTTTTCCGTATTCTGACCATCATATCCTTTTGTCAAAGTATACTTGTAGTCATTCCAGTTAAGTAAGTTCTTTAATTCGTCTTCTGTTGGCAAATCAAATTCTTCGTTCTTTAAAAGTTTTTTGTTCCATACAGTCTTATAACCGTCAGTATCATTACCAACACGAACTGATGCAGTATAGTATTCACTTAATTCTTCAGTTGTAAGGTTTGTCCATACTACAGGAACTGTTACCGTCATGTCATACTGACTGAATGCAACCTTACTATATAGGTAAGTAATAGTCATTTCTGCAGTCATATAACGTGTGTTTTTAGGAACATTGACGTTAATTTTTCCTGTTTTATAATCAACACTAAAGTTTCTGTTTGTAAATCTAATATTATAATTTAAAGGATGTAGTGACTCTACTCCCTGAATACCTGTATTTAATTCTACATATGACAATGCTAATACATTAGCCGGAACATCCATAGTAATTCCGTTAGTGCTGTCACCATCCTCATCCTTTACAAGTATTACCTCATCCTCCTGTGGCTCGTAAGCTGTATTGTAATAAAATACATTTCTTCCTGCCGTCAGCAATGGTATTTCTTCATTTACGAAATCATTGCTGTATTCAAAAAGATTTCCTATGGCATTTGCCTCAAAACTCATCATAAAATATAAGCCAAATTCCAAATACAAAGCTCCTGCCATTCGCTCTTTACTTACAGTATTTTGCGTATTTGCCGGGCGATACTTTGAATATTCATATATAAAGAATCCATATAATTTGACATATGGTCCAAGTTCTGCCGCAATACCTACAGATGCAAATTTGCCACTACCAATACCCGCATAAAGCTTAGCTCTTATTCCTGCTTTTAAACCAATTTTACCCATTACATAAAACTGGAAATCGAATCTTTCATCTAACAAATCCATTGTAGAAGAACCTGCTGACGGTTTAAACAATCCAACTTTAAACCAGAAATTGTATCGCTTGCCTACTTCGTATTCCAAATTTGAACCGATTGCTATGTTCATATCTGCTCTAACAAGGAAGTTTACCTGTGTACCAATTACAACGCCGAAATAACATACTTCTGTTGAACAGATTTCTTTGTTTACAAGTGTTACCCAGTCTGTTTCCTTTTGCAGTGTCTCCGAATATTTATCCATGAGTGCCTGCATTCCATCGAGAAATTCTGTGCCAAGTTCTGTTTCAGTGCTTAAATCCATAACATCTAAAATATCACTTGCAACATTTGACTTTTCAAATGTTTTGCACATTTCATTCCATTGCTCTTTGTCTGTTCCGTTCATTTCCATTACTTCCCAAAGAGCATTTAAATCTTCTTTATATCCTTTTATCTGTTCTGCTGTATCATTTGCCTGGTCTATCTTTGTCTGAATTTCTTCAATCTTATCCATAACATCTTTTACAGACTTTAGACCTGCACTAAGTCCACTTGGCAAATTAGAAAGTCCTAATGCCTCTGTCGGATCATCAGCAATAGATTTGAATTTTTCCCAAAGAGACTGTTCCTCTTCTGCTACTGTATATATATTTGCGTTAAATGAAAATGCTGTAAAATTCTTTACATCCATTGATGTGTTTACACAAATACCAACCGGAATAGGAATAAAAAGAATCTCTTTTGTAACAATGCTTCCTTTTACTCGTGGCACTAATTCACATTCTTCAACAAATGTTGCTGAAAGGTCAATCTTTACCGTACCATCTTCTACCTCTACTTCAAATTCAGCTTCAACACCAACTGCAAGCTGGATTCCATTGTTAAAATGAAGTTGTTCACCTTTATTTATTATTTCAACAGAAAGCTTTACATCATCTGTTAGTTCAAAGCTCTTTCCAACATTCATTTTTCTGAGTTGCTTTGCTGATAACTGCTGACCGTTTTCATCTGTTAAAACAAGGCTTTGAAGACTCGTATTTTCTTTGAAGCCATCTGTCTTTGTTACCATATCACAAAGAATTTCTGCTGCCTCTTCGCCAAATCCACTGTCTTCCATCTGTGTCTGTACGACATTTTCTAACTGTTCGCATTCTTCATCACTAATGATGTCACTTCCGGAAATAGGAATCTCAGAATAGAGGTCCATGCTTTCCTCTATATTATTCTTTTCTACTTTTTTGTATGTAATTAACTCTGTATCTTTATCATAATCTGTGATTTCACCATAATATACATCATTTCCTGATTTAATTTCATCAGTTGAAACATATAATGTAACAAAATCACCTGTTCCTATTGAATCTACTGCATTTTCATATGTACCTTCATCTCCCATCATATTTGCGTACATATCTACATCTAACTCTTCAAGACTTATTGTTCCGGTCTCTTCAGTTGGCAATTCCTGTACTATTAATGGGAAATTATCAGGCATGTTATATACTTTTGCCTGATCATTTTCATCAAGTGCTGCAAATGTTACCTCATTTCCATCTATTGCTGCTACCTTAACGTAAACTGCCGGATCTAATAATTCAGAAGTTTCATCAGTATTTCTTTCAGTTGGTTTTGTACCAACGTAAAGACAAATAATGTCATCTTCATTAAGTTTTGAAGCCTCATCATATTCAAAACTTCCACCGTTTTCATTTATCTGTTCTGAAGTCAATACGTCATAATTTTTTCCATCAACAGAATAAGTTATTTCATCCGTATCCTTTATATAAACTATGTCATCATTCATTTCCAGATTTTCAACTTCCTTCATGGCTATTGAAAATGATGCTGTTCGTATTGTTTCTTCTTTTCCGTCAAACACCCAGCCATCTGCAAGATTTAACTCATATGAACATCCCTCATTAAATCCATTCGGTGCGCTGACTGTATATATGCCATCTCCATCATTGTCTTCAATACTAATTTCCACATTGTCAGAACCATCTTTAACAACTAATGTTGCTGCTTCTTGTGGTTCAATATCGCCTGACACTTTTTTTATACTAAAAGTCATATCAGGAGTCTGGTCCATTTGAGCAAATGAAGTAATATTTAATTCTTCTTTTCCTCCCATTTCCTGATATTTAGCATAAACATTTATATTATCTGTAACAACATCATCTGAATAGAAAGGTGTTGTAAATTCTTTATCAGTATAATATCCAACTAAAACAGCATTGTCCTTTGTTGCCTTTTCCTTTGATGGTAATTCGCCTAAAGGATAATCCTTTTCAGCCGGCAAAGTTTCTATTAGTCTGTCTCCGTCGTAAAAAGATACTGTTAAAAGTTTTGCTCCTAAATGAACATCCCATTCTGCAAAATATTTTTTAAGAATAAGAAAGTCCTTTAAGTCAACCTGCCCATCTGCGTTTATGTCTGAATTTGCAAATACAAAATCTTTTATTTTTTCTTCAGAAATATATTTTTTTAGTGTTAGCAAATCTCTTAAATCAATTACTCTGTCCCCATTTACATCGCCATACATGTTTCCACTGGTTTTTGCAAATATTTCTTGAGCCGGCATTTGTGAAACAATAATTGCAATTGCTAAAAATAGGGTTAACACTCTCTTCTTCATCCATTCACTCTCCTTTTCTTTACTAGTACACAGACAATCCCTGCAATAATTACCAATCCTATAATTGATATGACAATTGCACTATTTGATTTCTGTCCTGTCCATCCATTTTTTATTTTATTTACCCCTTTTTCCGATTTACTATCCTTCCCGTTTATTTTCTTTGTTGATTTACTTTCCTCTCCTTTTTTATTTTCCTCCTTTGCCTCTTTACTCTTTTCCTCTATTTCTTTTTCCACATCTTCTTTTACAAAAATATCTGCTGCATAATTTTTCTTTTCTGTTTCCACATTTACTTTATATTTTCCGTTTTTTAAAGTATTTAAATAATCCGAACCAATTACCACATTTCCGTCTGAATCAACAGTATAACTATCCTTATCAATTTCCGTTTCATTTATTTTCACTTTATTAACTGCTTCCTTAACTTCCAACGGCATCTTGATTTCTTCGTTCTTTGCCTTATCAAATACAATATCATCATTTTTTACATCGTAAGATACAGTAACCGTGCCATCTTGCGTATCCATTTTAATAATTTTTCCATCTACGTCTATTGCCTGGATTAACGTAAGCTCTATAGGATATTTCCCTTCCGGTGAATAATCTACTGTTTTAAAATTAAAAGTAGCAACCGTACCATTACTTTTAATATCTTTAAGACTATTTGAACTTGCAACAAAAACAAACTCTTCCTTATCCAGCTTGTCCGGCATCGTCAAATCGCCATCCGAAAACACTTCACCATTTTGTACCGATTCCAAAGTTAATGCCGAATGATTATATCCAACTTTAAACTTAAGTGCCCAAATTCCACTGTTTCCACTTAAATCAATATCTACAACTGCCTTGTCATTTTTTGTTATAGTTGATGACACTGTAAGAGTCGCATTTTCTTTGGCCTGTGTAACATTATTTTTCGGTGTAATACATAAAAGCATGAGTGCTATAAGTAAACTAAAAAAAATCTTTCTCAAACTATCACCTGCCTAATTCTTTATTCAAATTTCCCCGTAACATTTTGTGAGGCATTTTGCCACCCATCGTATAACAAAAAACATTAGACATAAATATATCCCAGAGATATAAATTCGTCTCTGTAACACAAATTAATACAAAAGTATAAACTTTTCCTTATTACATAAATTTATCGTAGAAATGTAATTTTTTCTTTGTTACATAAATTTATATATTCTGCATAAATTTATCTCTAAAATTTCATGTTATTAATTAAATTCCCGCTCAATATATATAAAATAATTTTACCATATTTTAGTAACCATGCCTATTAAATAATTCCATAAAATGGGGCTTTTCTAAATTGAATCGATTTTAATTTTAAAATCAAATGGCACACAGATAACAAAAAAACTACAGTAGTAAAAATAATGTCTATCCACAAATTTTGCAGACACTTTTCTTACTACTGTAGCATTTATCTAATATCATTATATTTGTATATCATCAAACATATCTTTATCTGTAATTTTTCTTTTAACTTTGCATAGATTTCCCACAGCAATAACTCCTGCCGGTATATCCTTTGTCACAACTATTGTTATATTGCATACTTCTATGCTACATACTTTCTATCAACTTAAATACAATTAAAAGCATTTATCCAAAATGTCTTCATCTAATCCTTTTCTTCCTGTCACTGCTCCAATTGCAAAGTATAAAATTCCGCCAACCAAAAGCCCCCATACTACCGCATTAATTCCGGCAATATTAATAAACTTTGTAGCGAAAATGTAAGTTGCCACCGCACCTATACTGCTGCATATTGCTGCCTGTTTAGTTCCTTTTTTCCAGAATAATCCTCCAACAAGCGGCCAGAAAAATGTACATTCAAGACCTCCAAATGCAAACAAATTAAGCATAAAAATAATATCCGGCGGATTAATTGTAAGAATCATTACAACTGCACCTAATACCATTGTGACTATAGTACTTACAGATTTAACATGCTTTTCGTATGACGCATTTTTTGCAGGGTCATCTTTTACAACATAGTTTTTCCACAAATCTTTTACAATTGCAGCCGTTGCAAGAATTAATAGCGAATCCGCAGTAGACATTACAGCAGCCATTGGAGCTGCAAGGAAAATAGCTGCGATTCCCGGTGGCATAATTTTCTGTACAATATATGGAATAAAATAATCAGATGTTGGAAGATTATCTGTATCCACCAAAGCACCTGCCCATGTTCCTGCCAAATGCATTCCAATAATAACAAAACTACATGTTAATACACCAATCCACATTGCTTTATGCATACTCTTTGTGTCTTTAAATCCCATTGCACGAACGGCTGTCTGCGGAAGTCCCAATGTTCCAAATCCTACCAAAACCCAGTAACTAAGCAATGCTCCCGGTGTGTATTTTGAAAATAAATCATCATATACATTTGCCATATTTGAAGCAAGCCCCGCATCAATCGAAGCAAGTCCGCCACCTGTTTTTAAAACAAAAAATATAAACAGAAATGTTCCGATACACATTACAATTCCCTGAATTGTGTCTGTGATTACAACTGCACTAAATCCACCAACTGCTGTATATAAAATAACTACTGTTCCAAAAATCAAAAGTGAAGTTACATGATTCATTCCTGTTATGGATGCGACAAGAGTTGCTCCACCTGTAAACTGGCTTATCATTTGCGCAATAAAAAATGTAATCATTCCAAGACTTGTAATAACGACAAGCACATCACTTTTGTATCTTGCTTTAAAATAACCAACTACAGTTACAGCTCCTGTTCTACGCGATACAAGTGCAAGCTTATTTCCCAACACTCCAAGTACTAAGAATGTAACCGGAATCTGAATTGCCGCAAACCAGACCTGCGCATATCCATATGTAAGTCCTGCTGCACCCGGCCCTGATATGAAAGAACTGACCGAAGTATAAGTTGCCATAATTGTCATTGCAAGCACAATACCATTCATATTTCTTCCGCCGATGAAATACTTCTCCTCGGATGAAGATTTTAATTTCTTTTCTTCTTTTTTACTGTATACAAAACTTACAATAATATTAAATAATAAATATCCAAGAAATACAGATAAAATTATAATTTGATTACTGTTCATCTTCGTCTCTCTCCTCGTCCTCATCATAAGAAAAATCTATAAATACAAATTTAAGCAATACAAATATTCCTATTATTGCAAGAACTACTGTTCCAAATACTGAAACTACAAACCATGCCGGCATATGGAATATTGTCCATCCGGTAGAATTTAATAAAAATGCAGTAATTACATGCCATAAAAAGCAAATGCACACTACCAAAAGCGTTGCCTTGATTTCTTTTAAGCATTGCTTGTGTTTCTCTTCTTTTGATAATTTTAACATAATCTCTCCTCTTTATTCCTTTTTCCAAATTAGATTGTAGTACATAATTTAGGATTAATCTATATTTTGTTGGGATTAACTTTTTACTTTTACGTCTCACACGAATACTTTTTTAACAATTATTCTATTCGCGTATACTTTTCATCTACTACATTCAATAGATAAGCTAAATTTTTCTTTAATTGTAAATAAACTAAAAAATATAATTCCAGTTTACTACAGTATGTATATAATATTAAGTAATTTATTTTATAGTTTTTATTTTATCAATAAATATACTTTTTAATAAAGCAGAATAAAATATTGTTTTTTACTGTCACTCTAAAAAAGAAAAAACCTACAAACCCTTTATTTATGGGGTTTGTAGGTATATAAAATTTATTTTTGCATTATTCAAGCTCCGCATTTTCTAACGTCTTGTATGCGGACCATATCTTGTTATAATGTTTTTTTTGCATCAATTTTAACCTCATTTATGTATATTAATGTGATTGACCGCTCAAGTGGTAGCCACCTAAGCTTTCTTTTGTTGTAGCTCCATTCTCTGAGTCTTGCCATTTTAGACGCACCGAGCCTACTCCAACCTAAAGCCGGCGTGCTCATTCTTGATGACAAAACATGTGCCGTATGCCGGAGCCGGGACATGCAATGTAGCTACCATAGTTATAACACTTAGTAAACAAACTGCTAATTTTTTCATTTTATCTCCCTCTTAATAAACTTATTAGAGGCTACCTTTTCACAGAATACAAGACATACATGACATGTCCATCTCTTAAAAAGCCAGCCTCTTTAATTACTTTTTAATTATTTAATTTTAAGTTTCTTCTTAAACAACTTAATGGCTTTCTTATTTCCTTTAAGTTTAGTCTTCTTAGACTTAATATTTTTCTTTGCTTTCTTGCTAAATGCATTCTTATTTACAGTCTTAAGTTTTTTACCTTTGAATGTAATCTTCTTAATCTTGTTATCTCCTATAAATGCCTTAGAACTTATTGTCTTAACTGCTTTTCCAATTACTACTGTTTTAAGTTTTGAGCACTTCTTAAATGCATTCTTTCCAATGACTTCTACATTTGAGCCAAATGTTACCTTCTTAAGTTTCTTCATAGACATAAATGCCTTGTCTCCAACGGCTGTTACATTTAATCCATATCCCTTACAATCTGCTCTGTCCGGAATTGTAACTTTCTTTATTTTATTCTTTTTAGCAGCTACTACACCAATAACCTTTGATTGTCCTACTGTTGCAGTATCAATTGATGTAATCTGGTATATTAAATTTCCTGCCGTATATGTCATTCCAACGTATACGCCGTAGCTGTGAGTATGGCTGCTGCCTGTTGCGGGGATCTTTGCGGTTTCAAGCACCTTCTTGCAGACGGTGCATTCCTTATGCTTAGTGCCTTCTGCGGTTTCGGTAGCTGCCGTGTCAATGATCCACTCGCTGGTGCTGTGAGCCGCTTCGTCATTTTTGTCGTGGCAACGAGAACATTCATGCCAGTGGTTAGTATCATCAGACTTCCATTCTGTGCCTGCGGTATGTCCGGGAGCCGGAATCTTCACACTGGTTTTATCGGTAATTTCTACCGATCCTGTTGCATCTGCGAACCACTTGTCACAGCCATCGCAGGTGTAGTATGCGGAATTGCCCGCAGTAGTGCAGGTGGCAGCTTTCGCAGCAACCAAAGTCAGATTGTGAGTGTGCGGTACAGTTTTGTCATATCCGCAGGTGTCGCAAACATTGTCAGAACCGTAATCGTGAGCCGCTTCGTCCTTTTTGTCGTGGCAACGAGAACATTCATGCCAGTGGTTAGTATCATCAAACTTCCATTCTGTGCCTGCGGTATGTCCGGGAGCCGGAATCTTCACACTGGTTTTATCGGTAATTTCTACCGATCCTGTTGCATCTGCGAACCACTTGTCACAGCCATCGCAGGTGTAGTATGCGGAATTGCCCGCAGTAGTGCAGGTGGCAGCTTTCGCAGCAACCAAAGTCAGATTGTGAGTGTGTTCTTCGTTTTTATTTTTGTAATAATATGTAACAACCGTTCCGTCCGAAACAATAGGCTTATTCAAGCCGTCAACCTTTATAAATTCATAATCATAAAGTGTTTTTGCCGGTGTTAAATCAAGCTTTGTGCCGTATGGCACGGTAAATGTTCCGCCGGCAGTGTTTGGAATTTCAGAGCCGTCCTCAAATTTATACTGAATTGAAACGGTTGTGTAGCGCTGTGTTTCCGTATTGTCGTCTGCAAGCACATTTCCGTTTTCATCGAGCACCTGAAATGCCACGGTATCGCCGCTCTTAAGCTGTGCATCAGACGGAATTTGATAAATAAGCGAGCAACTCTTTAAGCCTGAATTAAAGTCGCTTTTGATGTGATCCAAAGCACCGAGCGGCCAGAAATTTGCCTTATCATTCCAAACAGGAATGTCAAAGGTTTGTACTGTTTGAAGCGGATTCCCCGATGAATCGGTCGCAACGCTTCCGTCGGAGTGCTTAATCCACATTTTGAATTTTAATTGTCGTGCATTTTTATCTGAAATGTTTTGAATAACAGTTCTAAGCTCGATTTTTTTACCGTTCATATTAGTATTAAATCTGCTTTTGCTGTTGCCGCTCAAAAGTCGGTCATTGCGATTATATGTGTAATTATAATATGAACTTGTTTCAAGGTCGGTAAAATCAGACGGCTTTGAATAAGCGCCCGTATATTCCTTAACCTCGGGAGTTGCAACATAAAGGTCTACATCCTTAACAAGCTGAGACATTCGCTTGAAGCCCTGCAAACGGCAAACCTCACAGAATTGATAGTTTGTGTCTCTCATTATGCACTCATAACTTGAAACAAGCATTTTTGAGCCGTAAGCATTGCGGCAAGTATATGTGTTTCTAAAACCTAAAAGCTGTCGCCATTTTATCTTTTCCGGGTCTTCAACCGAGGAAAGATTGAGTGATTTAAGTTCCTTATCGTCAAGCAAATATCCGTTACTGTATTCATCACCGAGACCGAGCAAACCGTGTCCAAACTCGTGTGCAAAAGTTTTTGACGCACGATAACTGTCTGATGGCGAAATGAAATAATGGAAGCCGTATTCACGGTTATTATAAGCACCGCCGAAATCTGATTTTGTGTTTACAACCATAGCGAACTGAGCAATATAATCGTGAACATAATAATAAGGCTCATATTCCGAACCGGACGGAATTGTGTTTGGATCACACTTTTTTTTGATATGAGCATCGTGAATTTTCTCGATAAATTCAGGACCGATACATCTCTCAAAAATATGATTTTTCCACTGACTTCCGTGGAGATTATTAGAAATAACAGGCGAATTATATTTGTCGACTATAACATCAAAGAAGGTGCTTCCACCATTGTCAAAAGTCGATTCGGAAGCTGTGCAAAGAGCGTAAACATTGAATCTGTCGGCATAACTGCGATACGGTTCATATTTCATAGCGTCCTGCCAAAGTCGTTTGACATCATTGATGAATTTGCCCTGCTGACTTTTTGTGTATCCCTCGCCGCAAACGACAACAACCATATTTTCCGTGTCGCTGCGTGTTTTTTGGATGGTATAAACAGGGATGGTAGGATTAGAATATTTTCCGTCATTTGAATACCACGGGCCGAGGGTGAGCTGAATGCTTTGCTCGGTGCTGACATTCCAATCGGGATTTGCGTCCTCGGCAGGTTCCGAAATTGTATAATCATCCTCTTGCTTATTTGGAGCAGAGCCGATATAAGGACTGCTTTGTGAGCCGCTGCCGGAAGTTGTAACAAAATATTCGGAATCGAGATAAAATGCAGGTCTTACGCCCAAATCGGAATACCACGGAGCATAACGACCGACCTGACCCGATGAACTGATATAACGCATATCGTGATTGCAATCGGTAACAGGAGTGCGAAGCCAATAAGGCCAAGCCATACCGTCATTATTATACGCAACATAATAACCTTTGAGATTTTTCCACACGGCATTAGCCTGCTTTACATCAAGAAGAAAAACCTTTTCGGTTGTAGTTTCAAAATATGAACTGTCGTAGTTTGCCACCGCTTCCGAAATATCGGTGTAGTATAACAAATCCGAATTTGCGTCTCCATCAACTATGCCCTTGTTGTATTCGGGATGAGAAACGAGAGAACGCTGGGTAACGGTTTTCATTGCCGCAATTTCAGATTTTGAAAAAGCATTGAGAAAACCCGCTTTTTCGTTGTACGCTCCCACACCGCTTACATATCCGTCTTTCGGAGGGTTGCCGCAAAGCCAATCGACTTTGCCTTCAGCTGCGGTCGAATTTAACCAAGAACGCATATTGCTGTCTTTCCAATAGTTAGAACCGTAATCATCACGCTTATAGCTTCTGCTGTGTGATTTTGAATTGCTGTTGTCATTTGTTTTGGCATCATATGCAAGGGTGTCAACAATTTTGTCTGCAAGCATAAGCGGTCCGTTATTGTCAATGCTTACACATCGCCAAAGAATTGAGGCATTGTTATACGCGCCCATTTTAACATAGTCGCCAACTTTAATATCGGGCTTTGATGCCGCCTGAATGGTCATCGGCAAAACGGAAATTGCCATGCACAATGCCAAGAATATTGCGGTTATTTTTTTCGTCATTAAGGAACCTCCTTTATAAGCTATATATTTGCTTTTATTATATTGTAAGGTGTTATATGGGTCAATGAAAGTCCAATTAAATTTTTGTTAATTTTACAGCCGACACATTTAATATTACACGAAGAAGAAAATCTTATTAAATATGCAAAAAGGCTTCTGCCCAAAACAGGGCAAAAGCCTTAAAAATTATGCGATTTTTAGGTTTAGTTGCAAGCCAAGGGGGACTATTTCATCTGCCCGAAAACACGTTTTTGAAAAAAGTGTTGCAAAAGCGGTTGAACACAAAGATTTTCATATCCGATAAGCCTGAATTTTGCGGCGCAATCGGTGCGGGATTGTTTGCCGTTGACAGCGACAGATTGTTGGAAAGGCTCGAATGTAACGCCTTGAACATAAACCCGAAAAATCTTGTGATTTTAATTGGAACGAATGACATCGGCATAGGAGTTCCGACCGAGTACACCTTGAAAAATATAAAAGAAATTTTGCAAAGAACGCAGACACTTTGCTCGAATACCGCCGTAAAAAGCAGTATTCGGGCATAAAAAAGCCTCGGAACACGAATGTTCCGAGGTGATGGCAGATTATATCAACTGTCAAATCTTTAAAGGTGGAGATTTGTCCATATGGTATCAGATGAAAATCATTCGTGTTTTGCGGCGAATTCTTTTAATAATTTCATTGCAATGACATCATGCTTTTTCGAAAACATATGCCCTCCGCCATCTATAAAATGAAGTTGCACCCGTTTGGAATCTTGCATTCCGATCGGCATCGTACTTTTATATGCTTCTGCCGCACGTTTGGCATAAGAAACATCTACGATTTTATCCTTTGTACCATGCACGATGCACACCCTGCCGGCGTAGTTCTTAATTTCTGCAAAGGCATCCATTTGCATGACATCCATTGCATAGCAACACCCCAATTTCATCAGTCCGCAGCGGAAAGTATCAGGAACATTTTGCGGATCAAATTTTGCCATCATCATTTTTCCGGCTCTGGCGTCATCCGGGATACACAATGCCGGATAAAACAGGACAAGTTTTTCTATCGGAAAGTTGTTCTTTGCTGCCACCAAAGCAGACACAAAACCGCCCTGACTGCATCCCATCAATAAAATTTTTTCAGAATCTGTATAGGAAAGATTTCTAACATATTCAATGACCGCTTTCAGATCTTTGGTTTCTGTCAGAACAGACATCTCTGTGGTTTTTCCGTCACTTTTTCCACACATAGCAGAACCGCCACAAAAATCAAATGTAAATGCAACATATCCCATTTCAGCCAAAAAAGCCGCATAATGTTTCACACTGTCTTGCCATGCCATAAATCCGTGACATACGATTGCAATCGGAAGATGATCTCCTTTTGGACGGTAGATTGTTCCACGAATCGTCAATCCATCTCTTTTGCATTCAAAAGTGCTTTCTGTAATTCCATCTGATAAAACAGGTTTCTTAAAAATCATAATTTTTCTCCAAATTCAGTGGTATTTTGTTTTTGTTGCATCGGCTATATTTTTAACACTGATTTTGTGTAAATGTTTTAGTCAATAGCTATTTTGCTTGTAATAATCATAAGCACGGGAAACACAAAGGAGCATTCTTTCATGATCGACATATTGTTCTTTGGTTTACTGTTAACTCACACTGTCATCTTAACAGTGCTTACGGTTGCCTGAATTATCGGACCGGAGAGCAAAACGGTGGCAATTGTGCAAATTCCGAATTTACCGCCGAGCAAAACGCCGATAATTACCATTATAATATCAAGAACCATTCGTACGATTTTGATTTTCCACCCGTTTTTTTCGGCAAGCGAAAATGTGACTGCTTCATATGAGCCCCTGCCGAAATCAGCGGCGGAGTAAATCCCCGTTCCGAACGAAAATATAGCAATGCCAAGCAGCATTATAACAAAATTAACCGCTTTAATATCTGTATAATGCTGAATTTTGTGAATACATCTACGAAAAAACTGTAAATGATTTGGTAAAGAATTGTGCCGATATTGATTTGTTTTCTGTCATAGAAAAGGGCAAAAATTATCATTGCCACAGCCACAATAAGCGACGATGAGCCGATTGACATACCTGTCACATTCGTCAGCCCTTGCCACAATATCGCAAGTGTTGCGCCGCCGAAACCTGCGCCTATTGCAAGCGTAATTCCGTATGCGGATATTATTGATCCGATAATGATCATCAGCGTTTTTGTTGCATATTTTTTGAATTTCATATTATCACCTAAAAAAATAAGACTGTAAACTCTGCTGTTGTGTTCAGAAACAGCAAAATTTATAGTCTTCATCAGCCGAGACAGCTTTATTTTTTTGATTATACACCCGAGCTTTTATAAAGTCAACGGTTATAAATATGATTTTCTGTATTCGCTCGGAGTTTTGCTCATTTCAATTCGTGTTACGATTTTGATTTGAGCGATGTCTCTCAAAAGTCTCAGTCATAAATGCCCCCAATCGCACTAAAATGACTTTGAACACTATTCTCTGACGAAGGCGAAGGTGCTTTGTCAAATGTTCTGAGTATTTCTTCAATTTCTTTTTCTTGTTCGTCCATTTGATTTCTCCTTGTTCGATTTCTTTCCGAAGAAATCCTTTTCGTAAGGAAAAGGCGGCAGCGGAAGCTCCGCTACCGCCATCCTTAAATGGTTAGCTATCTGTTATTTCACAGATTTTCTTTTTTAGTATAAACAGTAGTTGTCACAACTCCGAAGCCGCTGACGAACAGCAGAGCGATCCACAGCCACTCATACTGTTGTCGCCGGTCTGCGGATTCTGAACATCATCCGAAGGCTTGGTGGTATCGTCAGACTTGGTAGGAGCGGCAGGTTTGGTTGCCTTCTGACCTTCTTCGATAGTCTGAGTCGTTACTGCAGAGCCACCGGCAGAATCAAAGGTTACGGTATAGTTTTTATTTCTTTGTTGTAACAGTCTTAGCTTTTGACCAGCCTGAATAAATCCTTATGGATTTGCCGTTAATCTTAACTGTCTTATAGGTGCGAACTCTTACATAATACTTTTTCTTGCCCGAAAGCTTTGAAATTTTCTTTGATACTGTTGTATTCTTGCCTACTGTTACGGTCTTAGCCTTGCTGAATTTACTTGAGGCACTGTACTGTACCTGATAGCCTGTTGTCTGTGTAGCCTGCTTCTTCCACTTTACTGTAAACTTCTTTGAACCTGCTGTAAGTGAGGAAATACTTGTTGCCTTTGGCTTGATTGTGAAATAAAGCGTCTTTGTTCCGCTGTATTTACCCTTAAAGGTAATCTTTACTGCGTACTTGCCAACATACTTTCTGCCTTTTGCATAAGACACAGTATAGTCAGTATTCTTAACAAGTGTCTTTCCTGTTCTGTCCTTAACAATAACCTTAGGTGTTCTAACCTTTCCGTTATATGTTAATGATGTTGCTTTAAGCTTTATGCTTGATGCCTTTGGAATTACTGTTGTTGAAAGAGTTTTCTTACATACCGAACAGTAATTTACTATCTTGCCGTTTGCTGTTGGGGTTGCCTTTGTTACGGTTTGCTTTGTGGTGTGGGCAATCTTAGCAATATTGCCCCAAGATGCAAGGTCGGTTATTTCCTTTGTACCGAGTACATCTTCATAGAACTTGCCACAACCTTCGCACTTGTAGTATGCTTCCTTACCGCCCTCTGTGCAGGTGGCAGCTTTCGCAGCAACCAAAGTCAGATTGTGAGTGTGCGGTACAGTTTTGTCATATCCGCAGGTGTCGCAAACATTGTCAGAACCGTAATCGTGAGCCGCTTCGTCCTTTTTGTCGTGGCAACGAGAACATTCGTGCCAGTGGTTTGTAGAATCGTATTTCCAATCAGAACCATATGCATGACCGAGAGCTGTATTCATCGCTACGAAGGTATCTGTTGTGCTGATTGCACCGCAGGAGCAGCTCTTGAAATATACTGCGTTGCTTGTGCAGTCAGCAGGGGTTTTAAGTGCTTCTGGTTTTACAGTTTCCTGATTATAGGTGTGCGTATGTGGAGCGTTCTTGTAGGTCGCTTTCACACTTACTGCACTTGCAGGCATAGTAAATGTTGTGGTTGCGCTGTTTGCGTCTGCAAGGGTAATGCCGCCGCTTACAACTTCCCACTTATCAAATACCTTGCCGGACGGAACCGCATTTGCAGTCAGGGTAACAGCTGTACCTTCTGCCGCTTTGCTGATTTCGCTTCCTGCGCCAATTGTCGCTTTACCGTCTGTAACGGTGATGTTGTACTCTATTGCTTTGTATGTTACAACAACGGTTTTGTTTTCGTTCATCGTAACATTCAAAGTATTGCCAGATACAGATGTTGCAGTACCGTTCACCGTAACGGTGTCGATTTTATAGCCTGCATCGGGGGTAAAGGTAATCGTTTCGGTTGAGCCTGCCGTCAGTCCTGTCTTACTTGCGGAAATCGTTCCGTGACCACCGTTTACCTGTGTTGTGAGGTTATAGGTGGTGACAGGTGTGGTCTTGTAGGTCGCTTTCACACTTACTGCACTTGCAGGCATTATAAAGGTTGTGGTTGCGCTGTTTACGTTTGCAAAGGTAATGCCGCCGCTTACAACTTCCCACTCATCAAATACCTTGCCGGACGGAGCCGCATTTGCAGTCAGTGTAACGATTGTGCCTTGCGCCGCTTTGCTGATTTCGCTTCCTGCGCCAATTGTCGCTTTACCGTCTGTAACGGTGATGGAATACTCTTTACTCTCCCAGATTGCATAGAAGGTAGTATCCGAGCTTACTTCATAGGTTGTGCCGGAAATAACCGAACCGTAGGCGCTCGTCGCCCAGCCCTTGAACTGTTTGTCCGAAGGAGCCGTGAAGGTGCAGGCGGGCAGCGTGTAGCTGCCGGTAACGCCGGCGACATTTGCCATTGTGCCGGTGCCGCCGTTCGCGTTAAAGCTTATGGTGTAGGTCGTGACCGGGGCAGTGTAGTTCACCGTGAACTTCTCGCTCAGATAGTAGGTACCATCCAGTAACTCGGCAACATAGTAATTGCCCTTTTTTACGTCATAAATGCTTGTTTCATAGCTGTACTCATACGGGCTGGATGTGGAGGTCGTATCTGGATTGATAAGGTTGTAACTACTCTCATTGTTCTCATTTCCCTCTTTCACCAGTCTGAAACCCTCATATGCGGCATCCGCCTTTACCACCGTTTTGAAGGTGAGTGTTCCGTGGGTGCCAGTCGTGCCGATGGACGTAAAGGTCGGCGTTCCGACAAAGGGACTGTGCTTCGCCGTCACGGTGACATCCTTGCCGGGAACGGTGAAGGAGTTGCTCGCCGTGGTAGCCGATTTGTCGAGCATCACATCCGAAAAAGTCCACTCTTTGAATGGAATTTCCTCCCCACTCCTACCTTTCTTGGTGGCGGGCGTGATGTTCACCTTGTCACCCGCAAGGAAATATCCGCTGCCATTTGCGTACTTGACGCCAGGGCCGGTGAGTTGGCCGTCCTGGACCGTCACCGTATAATAGGACGTGCCGTAGCGGTAAGAGGCGTAGCAGTTGGTCGTATCCTCATTGATTGCATGGTCTGTGTCGCTGAAGGTCACTCCTCTGATGAAGGCACCGCCGGAGTAGCGGGTATTGTTGCCTTCTTTTTTCCACTGGACCTCCATATTGCCAACCTTAGTCAAGGTCGCAGTTCTCATATAATAAACACCGTAGCTGTATCCATTATCCTTATCCTTACCGGCGTTTGTCACGTCGATCTTAATCGTGCCGTTGGTGTCGATGGTCACATCTTTGGCTGCATACAGACCGTTGCAGTTACCACCGCCTGTCGTATTGTTTGGCGTAGCACAGGTAATGTCCACAGAAGCATTTTCGGAGATGGTGATGTTTTCCTTTGCGAAAATGCCGTATGCTTTCTCGTAGGTGCTCGTGCCATTGTGCGTCACATTGATGGTCACTTTGGCATTGCCCTTGATTGTCACATTGCCGGTGGTATAGCTGGCAGATAAACCGGTCTCGATACCGATTGCGGGATTGGAGCCGCTTGTTGTTTTGCTAATAGAGAGTGTGCCACTGCTGTCAGATGTAACGGTGATGTCACCTCCATTATCACTTTGAAGGGCACCGTTGTTGATGGAGTTCGATCCAATCAGCTTAACGGTAAGCTCGCCTGCGACGACGCCTTGCGTCTCAATGCCTTTTCCGTTATAGCCTTTCAGCGTCAAAACGCCATTCTTATACCATGCGACATAGCTCGATGGCTCCGTGTTTGAATAGTTGGAGCCCGTTGCGCTGTTGCTCTTAAGATAGTAATTGTCTTCGAGAAGTATATCGTTGACACTAATCTTCGCATAGCTTGCCGCATTTGCCGTCACGCCGGTGATGGGCACCATTGTCAGTAGCATCACAAGCACCAGCAGGATGCTGACGATGCGACTTCGTGTGTTTGTTTTTGTCATATTATCACTTCCTCTCTCAATATCATTTTGAAAATTTGTCTATGCATTTTGTGTTGCCTGATTTAAACACTGTCGATCACCGAAGCAAAGTAGTTTTCGGATACCGAACCGAAGAGAAAAGCGTCTATCAGACCCTCTCGCTTTGCCTGCCGTACCTTTTCGGTCAACTCTCCGTCTGTATCGTCATCCACAAAGAGAATGACCCGGCAGTTTTCCGTGTTCCGTTTTACCTTGTCACGGATTGCCATTCTTTCTTTGAACATCCAGGGCGAATACGCCTTGACCTCCATTAAAAGCACATCCGGTCGATGCGTTTTGCACCACTCGGCGGTTGCGTCCGGCGACTCGGAAATCACAACATGGCAATCGTCCAATTTTTGCATCAGCATTCGCTCCATGGTGTGCGCATGGATATCGCTCTGAATGTCCAAAACGATTTTTTTCATCATTCATCACCACCTTCTAAAAGCATAACTCTAATCTTACAGTATCAATTGTACTGACTTTTGGGTGCTTGTCACTGGCACTTGTGCCAGTAACAGAAGAAAAATCTCGATTTTTTCAAAAAATTTTTGCCTTTTGGGCGCGAAAAACCCCTTGACAATACAGCCAAGGGGTTCAGTTTTGCTTATTCGTCTTTTAAGGTGGTTACCATGAGTTTGTTTTCAATGGCGGTTGCAACCAGTGCTTCTCTGCTTTCAAAGCCACCCTTTTCCACCATATCGTCCAGGTTCCAGCGAACGCCGTTTTTGGAAATGCCCAGCTTATCGGCAATTTCCTGATAGGTAAAGCCCTTTATGTAAAGCCGCAGGATGTCTAACTGCCGTGGCGAGAAGGCATCGGACATCGTACCCTCCATTTCAATGGCCGGAGCAATATCGGGGAATACCTTTTCGCCTGCCAGGGTGCGCTTTACCACGCTCATCAGTTCCTCTGTGCCGTGGTCCTTATACCACAGGCTGTCGGCAGCACCCATTTTGGCTCTTTGCAAAACTTCGGGATCGACAAGCGAGGTAGCCACAACGATTTTGATTTGCGGAAAAGCCTTTTTGATGCGCTCTGCGGCGGCAAGACCGGAATGCTTGTGCTGCGTCTGCACATCCATAAGGACGAGCTTTACGGTGGCGTCGCAATGCTTTTCCGCTTCAAAGGCGTCACGGAAAACGCCGACAAGATAAAACTCGCCGTCTGCCGCAAGACGATCGACAAAGTGCTTTTGGATGTATAAATCATCCTCTACAAGTATGGTGTTTATCATAGGCTGATCTCCTTTGCGGGAATCGTAATCAGAAGAGCAAAGCGCGGATTGTGCGAAATGTGCATTTCACCGCCGGAGCTTTCAATACTGCGGCGAAGTGTTGACAGACCGCTGCCTTCCTTTATTGGCTTTGCGGGTACTTTGCCGTTGTTGGTTATGGTAACATCATAGTGTTCGCCCCGCTGGACAATGCGGATATATACCTCATTCCCGTCTGCGTGCTTGATGCAGTTGGTCACGCACTCCTTGGCGGCAGCAACGGTCAGCTCCTCAGCTACGGTATCACGGGGCAGGTAGCCGTCGATTTTTACAGCCACGCCAAGCTGCCGTGCAGTTCTTTTTACCTCGTCCATTGTGCTGACAGAGGTGACACGGTTGCTTGCCAGCATACCGATGGCATTTTGCAGTGCCTCAAGCTTTCGCTCGGTATCCTCTCCGCTGTCTATGATGTCACGGATGGTCAGGAGGCTTCGCCCGATGGTATCGTGAATATAGACCTTTAGGTCAAGGCTTTCCTTCTCCTTGACATCGTCCTCCATGCGAGCGTACATATTCCTGAGCTTTCGATTGACTTCTGCCAGTTCTTTATTTATTTTCTCTTGCTTTTGGTAGCCGTTATACAGCTCGGTTACATTGTGCGCCGTTATCTGCTGCCAGTGGTCATCGCTGTCCACGGTGATATTTTGTGTGCGAAACTGCCAGACGGTCTTGTCTGGCAGGATGTAGCAATCATCCTTGACGATTACGGATCTGTCTGGCACGCTCAGGGCATTTTCCATATCGCTTTTGATTTGCAGCTCGTGGCCGCAAAGGGCAAAGGAGAGCCTGCGCATACGGTTGTTGCACAGGATGATCCTGCCGTTCGGGTCGGCAAAGCAGATGCCCATAGGCAGCTTATCGGTTGCTTCCTTAATTGAGAACGGCGAGAGCTCGTTCTTTTTACGGCGGTATTCCCGCGGCAAAGCAATGGCAAAGTGAACTGCCGCAAGGAAAATGGCAGCGGCAAATATCAGCCACGGTGCATCCAGCAGAAATGCGTCCCCGATATTATCGGGATCTGCCTGGGAAACGGAGAACAGCAGTGGAATCATCACCGCCATAACCGCCAGACTCAGCAGGCTGCGCACCGGCTTATTGCTGCGAAGAAGCTGATACATAAACAGCCCGATTTCAAGGACGATCTCCACAAGCATGATAAACGGCAGCATAGTCTGCCAAAATTCAGAAATGGAAGAAAATGCACTCATTTCCTGTCACCTTCTTTCGCTTCAAATACAAGGCGCTGGTATTCCTCGTCATCCTCTTTTTCATAGCGGATACCGTCTCCGCTTACTAAAGCGGAAAGGTCGGCTTTGCAGCACACATTCAGCGACAAACGCAAGCCGTTTGCCTTAATGAGGCTTACCTGTATGCCTGTTAAATTCAAAATATCGGCTTCAATAACCGATTCATAAAAATCAAATACAGCGGTCGCCGTTTTGCTGGAGAGCATGGAAAGAGACTCGTCCACATAAAGTGAGATACGGACACCCAATAGCTTCAGCGTTTGGAGCGACTCATTGAAGGCACGGTGAAGTTCCGATGCCGCTATTTTAATATCTCGGTCGGTAAGGAGCGTCAGATGCTTGCGGCGTTTAATATAGCTGCACAGCACGGCAATCTCGGCAAGGAGCGTTTTGGCGCTGTCGGGATCGGTGCTTGAGATTCGGCGGTATTCCTTAGTGAGCTCCGCAATGCGGTCGATCTGCGTCTGCGTAACGGAACGCAGGAGATCATACAGGCGGTTTTGCTCCTCCACCTTGCGGCGCTTGGCTTCACGCTTGTATTCATAACGGAGTATTTCGTTTCTGTCGGCAAGCTCGTCTGCAAGGAGCTCGGAGTTCTCCTTGATGTCACGCAGAGCCGACACATCCTCTGTCCATACGGCATAGCCGCCGTCAATGGGCATGGTGTGAACGGTCAAGCCGCCCATCGTGACCGGGCTTTGCTCGGCTTTTTTCATCGTTTCCTTTGAGATAGGCGCAGTGTTTACAGCTGCATACCGAACGGTAAAGTCCTTGTCGGTGATCTCTGCCGATGTGCCGACAGAGGAGGCAAACAAGTCCACATAACGGCTGTTTGAATATATATATCCGCAGGCGATGCAAAACTCAAAGGTCAGAATATACATCACACTTTGGAATGCGGCAATATCGCCGAACAAGTGGAGCAGCCAATCCACGCCCGCATAGTAAAGTGCGCTGTAAACAATCGCCAGCAGCATAGGAACAATGGGCAGAAAGTGGAGCCTTCCTTTTTGCACGCGGCATTTGAAAAACATAATTACGAGTGCGGCAAAGGCACATAGTACCTGCCAGCCCACACTAATGAAGTAGCCTATCGAGTAACCATTGTTTTTGTCTGTCCACACGGCGGCGTCCTTCGGAAAGGTAAATACGAATTGGTGCAGGTCATTTGTGAGCACGAGCAGAAGCAATACGCCGGAGATGATCCACAGAACCGACATTCCCTTGGGGAATTTGTATTCGTCCGGCTTTCCCAATGACATGGCAATCAGCAGTGCCAGCATAGGCACAAACAGCATGGGCAGATAGAACAGATACCACAGGTAACGGATGGCGTCCGGCTGCCAGAATATAAAATACTTTGCCGAACGGACTCCCATCCATATGATGAGCAGTACTGCGGTGACCGTCATAAACCTGCACACCTGCTTTTGCACGATCCGCTGACGGACGGAGAGCCCCCAGGCAGCGAACAGACCGATATAGATAAAGCTGCGCATATAGGAAAACAGCATCGGGTAGAAACTGCCCCTGCCTACAATTCGGAAGCAATATGCCAGTATCACGGCAAGCACAGCGATGCCGCTTGTTATGATAGTATTCTTTTTCTGTTCGGTCATAAACATACCCCATTTCGCCTTCATTCGTTTTTGCTTACCCTTGGGTATAACTTTTCAAATTAGATTATAGTATAAATCCGTCTATTCCTCAACTGCGTCTTACGAGACTTCAGGTTTTGCATTCCTGAAGGTTCTCCAAAAAATTATGGGAAGAAACTATATTCAAATATGATATGAACTTCTAATCACGAGGAAAGAAAAATAGTTCATATCGTCTGTTTGTCTAATTAATTACATCCTGTTCTTTTATCTGATTAATCATTGCTCCAAATAGTACGGAGAGTTTTGATTTCATCTCTAATGGAAGTTCATTTAACGCTTCATCCACAGATGCTACGTTGTTCTTAACTCCTAAGATTGTATTTGGATCAGTTTCCAAGGTGTCTGCTATCTTGAATAATAATTCTATGCTCATATTCTGAGAACCACCCTCAATCTGACCGTCATCAGTATAAGAAAATGTTTAAATGAAAATACATACTTTAATTGCAATTTAAACTGCTAGTTTTCCCGTGCTACTATTTTTGCAAACTAACAGTTACTTTTACAGAGATATGTTTAAGGTATTTTTTTACGATTTTATAAAAAAACATCTATAAAAAGTAATTCATAACAATACTTTTTATAGATGTAAATCATCAATTATTTATTTGTATGTATCTGCAACAGATTCTAAAACTTTATAATTACAATGGTATGGAGCAACACCCCCTGTCACCATCTGCTTTTCATAGATTTTTTTGCTTTAGCTTCAATCTGTTTTTTGTACTTTTTGCAGAAAAAATATTCTTTTACCATAAGATTTCGTCTCTGCTCATCTTCTGTTGTCGTTGCCGGTGTACTTAAATCCGCTAAATAATACACTCCGTCAACTACTGGAAACATCTTCTTTATTTCTAAAACAGAAAGGATTCTTTTCTTAAAAAACTGAAACTCATCTTCAGGAATTCCTTTTTGTCTAAGTTTATTTAAATCTGTTTCATCAACAATAATATCATATTTATCCACTATTGTTGCCCTTGTATCAATTTCTTCATATACACGATAATTGGTTGTAGTAACATCTCTACAACTAGCATGCTTTCTCTTTGCTGAAGTAAGCGGAATAACATATTTTCTACCATTACAAGTAGTAAGTATTCCTAAATGTGGTTTTTTTGAGTAGTCAGTGTCTATTGAATAAAAAATTTCTGAATCCACATTGTGCAATGCTTCCAAATAATCCGGTTGTATAAATACAAAACGAAAGTTCGTAAATTCCAATATTGTCTCCTTTGTAAAAAATAAGGAAGCATTAAAGCTTCCTCATCGTTACTGTCAGCTGTTTTGGTCGCCGACCACCAAACTTTATCGTCTCTCTCTTTTTTTATGGTGGAGAATCACCAAACTTTATTGCTTCCCTCTTTCTAATGGTGGAGAATCACCAAACTTAACATTAGTAATATCAATGCTATATTCTTTTTCTACATTTAGAGTATATTCTTTTAGTCACGCCGTCAAGATATATTTTTGATAATATACTGTATCTATATTCTAGTATTCCTTATTTGTTACTAAATATTCATACTACTATATTAAATACATTTTAACTTAAAAATTTTTTTAATATGCCTTACCTAAACGGCAACTTTTCATCTCCAAGCTCTCTCATCTTTTCAAATCCTTCTCCATCAATTTCCCGACTTTTCAACTCACTATTCTTCTTTATAATTTCTCCATACAGCTGTTCACGAAATTCTTTAGTTACCGGATAGCACATCTCTGTATATTCCCTTTTTCCATCCTTACTCTCTGTTGCTCTTGTTGGCATTGCAACAAAACTTCCTTTTTCGCTTGCGATTACTCTTACTCCATCTACAACGAAACATTTATCAATGTATATCTTACCAATACTTTCTATCCTGTCGTTAAAATTGCAAGGATACATTGCAACCGAAACACCCACTTTATCTTTTCCTGATGTAATGTTAACTTCTTTGGCATTGCTTTTGTATGCCTTAATAATATTATCATACAACTCTTTTCTAAATTCCGCTGTTGTAGGGTAAAAATAATTTTTGTAAATTGCATTTCCCTGCTCGTCAGTTTTACTTGTTTTGTACCCCGGCATTGCTACAAACAGTTCTCCATTTTTTGCTTCTTTAACTGTAATATCTGTCACTTTAAGACTTTCTTCAAAAACTATTGATACAAATGCCTTTGTGCTCCAATCTTTATTTTCTAATTTGTTAACTTTAATACTATAATTCATCTTTTTAACTCCTTTCGATTTTTCTGCCTTATTGCTCTAATTGGGCTACCCATATTTATACTAAATTAAAAGTTCTTGTTTTAAGAGTTAGCCGCACTATACGCTACCTACTTACCCGGCCTGCATATCATCACCAATCCACCATTATGATAGTTTCCCAAACATACTCCATGAGCTTCATCCACGGCTTCCACCATTTTTCCATTGCCCACATAAATTCCAACATGGCTGATATTCTTGTACCTTCCATTGGTTGTATAACTGTAGAAAATCAAATCCCCCGGCTGTAGATTTTCTTCTTTCACTGTCTTATCTTTTAGACCTTCCGCTTCCGCAGCCGCAGTTGTTCCACCGCCAAATGATATGTCAACACCTGCTGACTTCCACGCATAGTATGCCAATGAACTACAGTCAAATGCTTTTCCACTGTTTCTTAATGGCTGACTGTAAGGATACCCTACTTTAGACAAAACAAATGAAGCAACAGCCTTTTGTGTTGGATTAGAAATCTTGTCTGTTATGTTGCTTATTTCCTGAGAAGTAAGACTTCCCTGTAATCCACTTATCTGACTTCCACCAGAAGGATTGTTTGTTATGTAAGCACTCATCAATTGGTTAAGTGTTGCAGTTCTATTTTCATCAAACTGATACTCTATTGCCATTTCAGTATATGTTTTTAGTGTAATTCTCACCTCTAAGTACTTTGTCTTCTTTTTGCCTTTTTTCTCTGTTACATTCTCCGTGGTGTATTTACACATGTCATCAAACACTGCCTTCAAATTTTGCTTGTTCGTTTCATTCATTTTTGTTGCGGTATTTTCATATCCGTACTTAACCATGTATACACTCATAATGTCGTAATAATTGGACGGTTCGCTATTCATTCCTTCATAATCCACATACACCTTTCGTCCCTTGTCGGCGTCCTTGTGTTCATCAATCAAAGTCTGCACTTTTTGATTAAATTCTGAAACGTACTGTGTTGTCACTGACTGTATTGTGTCTCCACTTTCCAATGGTGGAAGAAACAATGCAAATGGTGAATTGTACAAAACTGCAATTACAGCAAATACAATTCCGGTTGCTGCTATTACAATTATTAAAATTGGTGTAATCAATGGTGCCAAAAGTGATACTGCTCTTTTAATCATAAAAGTCATTTTGGTTCTTACCATACTACCCACAAGTTTAAAAAGATTATCATTCTGCTCTTCATTCGTTTTCAGCTTGTCCATAAAGAATTTCATCATTCTACTTCTTTGCTCTGCCTTGTAAAATGTATTGTCAATCTTCATTCCTGCTGCTTCACCAGCAGCCATTCCTATCAAAGTTCCTTCCGGTCCTGCCACTGAACCTGCCACTGCCGTTCCAGCCTTGGTTGCAATCTTTGTACTTTCCTTTGCCACTTTCCTGCTGGTATCTTTAGCTATCTTTTTTGATGTTTTCTTTACCGCCTTTTTACCTGACTTCTTTGCTAATTGTTTACCTTTATTAACTCTTCTCTTTCTCAACCTGCTTCCTACAACTTCTTTTTGAAGTTTTGAAACTTTTGCCTTTTTTCTAATACGATTACTTTCATTAACAACGCCTTTTAGAGGCTTCATTGCCATTCCCACAACTTCAAAAGTTTCCTCAATGTTTTCACCACCTTCAATGTTGTCTGTAATCTTTGACTCGACTACTTTTCTCATTGCTCTTGCATTATTCTTTGTCCTTGTAGACATTGCTTTGTTATCTATTTTTACATCTCGCTTCTTATGAATCTTGCCATCCTGCTTCTTGTGTATTTTTGTTTCAACTTCTTTTTCTTTATCTATTTTCATGTTGTCCTCCTTGATTTTTGCGTAAAAAAATACGCCAAGGTTAGCTTTTACACTAACTTGGCGTTTTGTTAATATATTTTTTAATTTATGATTTCATTATACTAACAGTTATATTTATATAAACTTCTAGCTAATCACATAGTTGTATAGCTTTTATTTTTAGCAATGTTGCATTCACTTTTTGCAAACTTTGCTTAACATCTGAATCAATATTACACCTAAATAATCCTTTAACTACTGTAGCAAATTCCATATCTATTTTTAAATGGTTATATTCCTGATTCATAATATTATTAAGTCTTCCAAGTGCGTATTCCCAAAAATCTTTGCTCAAGAATTCATTTCTTAGTTCCAATAACTCCGTCTTGTTTCCCACCTGTTCATAAATCTTTTCGTAATACGGATTCACTAACCAATATGCAACTTGAATAGGTTTATACTTTTCTATGGTATCGTAATCCGCTATTATTTTTTCTCCAATCATATCATTAAACAATGCCTCAAAAAATGGATGTTCACTGTGCGAAGATCTCATATGCTTATAATACTTTTGATACCCGTGAATAAAACGATACATTTTTTCAGTTTCACTTTTTCTAGATAACATATGAACTAACATTCCCATATCCAATATCAACTCTTTTGCAAAAATCTCGTCTTGAATCCGGTTATCTTGATCCCCCTTATAACTTCCATGTGCAATTTTGTTACGAATCATATTATTAAAATAATACATAAAATATTCAACTGCTTCTGGATATATATCACTCTTGTTTTCTTGTAAAAATCTGATTTTATCTTTTAAGACATAATTTGAATAAATGTCAATCCTTGAGAAACGTAAAAATGTTGTTGTGTCCTTCAAATAATCTGCAAACATACCTTCTATCTGTATTGGCAAAATGTTATTAAATATTTCATATTCGCCTTGTCTATATAGTTCTACTGCTTTTAATAGAACTCTCTTTCTTTCTCGAAGACAAACACTATATTCTAACTTTTCTATTAGTCCATCTATAAGTTTATAATGAGAAATCAAATTTTCTAAAGATTCATTGTATTTATAAGAATCACAACTCTTATATAACTGTAAATCATCAATTTTAGGAATTTGTTGAATATAATCCTTATATTCATTAATGGCTTCATCGTTTGATTTTTTATAACAAGAATAATTATATTTCTTTCTAGCATTTTCTAAAATAACATATATTTTTACTTTAAAAAAAATAGCATATGGTCTATCTAAATCATCTTCAATTATTTCTAAATAATCTCGATATGACAAAAAGCGAATTTTGCATCATAGATATCTTCTTTACTTAATTTCAAAATTTCCTTTTGTTTCGCTTTTTGAACGCTCTGATCATCTTGAATGTCACAAAATTCTGTCAATTTTGAAGTCACATACTCCATCACAAATGCTAACATTTCCTTTCGCGTTCTTAAAGAATTGCATTTTATGCCAAGTTCATACAATTTTTGTTCATCCGTAGATATATCCCTCACAAAAGAATAAGTTGGTTTAGAATTTTTAATTATAGCGGTATCTGTTTTTGTCTGAATCAACTCCGCATCTATTCTACTTATCTGTGCTCGATATTTTTGCCTTATTGTGCCATATTTATGAACAAATATTTCATTGTATTCTCTTTCAACATCATGCCATACTTCATATGGTAATTTTTTTAAATGCAAAATATCGCACAGTGCACTATAATAATCATTTTGTGTTATACATTCCTCATCTCCTAACTTCATAGTTCTTATCACTATGTTTACCAATTGAACTTCTGAATTCTCGACTTCCTCTAGTATGTGATTATAATATAATTTACCTAGCTCTTCCCGCGATGTCTTTATAAAAATTTCATTGTCCATCCAGTTATCTAATTTTTTTGTTATAAATTGGTAAATGTTATCGCATATTTCTTTTTCATCAGATGCCATATTTAATCACCTCACTATTTCGATTTAACATGTTTTCCTCAATTCTACCACACCCACCTCCCCTTATTCAATTACTGCTTTTCTTTCTCCAGCCTTTCCATCTTCTCATACATATTGGTATTATAAAGCCTGTAAAGTTCACTGTCTTTTGTTATCACATTGTCAAACGGTACCATTCTGCTTCCGCATTTTATCAATCCGCATCCTGACGGTGAATCTATCACATAATTAAGCTGCTCTTCTGATATTTCCAGCGACTCCACTATCTTTTCAATGTCCTTGCTTGACTGATTTAAAAGTAGTATGAAAGCAGAATTGGAAAGCATTGTTGTGCTTGTCTCACTCATAAGAAGATCTACTATATTCTGTGTGATTCCTGTACAAAGTCCTCCCTGCTTTCTTACCTTTTTCCACATCTGGCGAAGATATTCTGCACTGAACGGCGAATTTAAAAGTACATGCACTTCATCAATGTAAAACCATGTTGCTATTCCCCTTTCACCGTTATCAATTATCTTCTGCTGTATTGTTTCCATCATTACAAGCATCGCAAGTGGGGCAAGGGATTCCCCAAGGTCTCTTATTCCGTACACAATAAATCTGTTGTTTACATTTATGTTTGTCTGATGGTTGAAGATGTTCAGTGCTCCGGTAACAAATATTTCAAGTCCAAGTGCCACGTCTCTTGCTTCCTTGTCTTCCTGTTCAAGAAGTCTGTTGTACAAATCTTCCATTGTGGGAACGTATTTTTCCCTGCTTCTTGCAATGTCCATGTACAAATCCTTTACGCATCTTGAAATAATTGAACGCTGCTGTGGTGTTATTTCCTTCATTATCTGCTCACAGATGCTTAACATGAACTGGCACTTATCCCTTACCCAGCCCTTGCTGTCCAATACATCAAGGTTCCACACATCCATGTCCATGGGATTAATGTAGTTTCTTGTGTTTGTTGAAATGTTTATGTAAGTTCCGTTATATTTTTCAGTGACATCTTCATATTCATTCATTGGATCCACTGCAATTACATTGTCATCTGTTGAAAGCAAAACCGAGCCCATTTCCATCTTTGCCTGAAACGACTTTCCTGCACCTGACACACCGAATATGAATCCGTTTCCGTTTAAGAGTTTCTTTCTGTTGCCCACAATTATGTTCTTTGATATCTGGTTTACGCCATAGTAAATGCCGTTTCTGTCACAAAGTTCCTGCACGTTAAACGGCATCAGCACTGCAAGACTCTGTGTAAGCATTGTTCTCATTGTCTCAATCTGTCTTACTCCTATGGGAAGTGTTGTGTTAACTGCTTCCCTCTGTTTGTACATGCATGTGTCAACAGCACATCCTGCTCCCTTTGCAATGGAGTCCACTGTCTCACAGATGCTTTCAAGTTCATCCCTGTCATCTGCCATGACAATCATTGTCACTGAAACATAGTAAAGGCTTTCATCATTTTCCCTTACATTATTCATTATCTCCTCTATGTCCTTTTTCTTCTGTCTTGTCGCATATGAAATGTCTGATGAAAAGTCATTGTTTCTATTTCTTGTTCTCTGCTGTTTTATTATGTCTGACTCAATACCTAAATATTTTTTCTGCAGCATCTTCATTGTCAGATCCTTTGGCACCGGAACCACATCCACACTTGTAACCGAATGCACCGGCAGAAATGTCAGCTCCGTAAAAAATCTGTCAGACAGGTATGTGGGATATTTCTTTATGAAAAGAACCCTTCCAACCTTTCCCTCATCCTCAAAATAGTCTGAATGATATTTTATCCTTGTGTTGCAGATTTCATTTCTAAAGTCTGTTCCTGTAATTCTTCCCCGTCTTATGTCAAAGTTAAATTCATCCTCCCTTCCAAGTCTATAATAGTCGTGAAGAATCTTTAATCTTTCATTTCCTGTAAGTGGTGTCAGCTTTGAACCAAGTTCGGCAAAACTTCGAAACATTGATGCCTCAATTGTTGCAAACTGCGCCTTTGCCTCCTCAAAGTTCTTTCTCTCAATTGTTATTGTAAGATATCTTTCCTGCTCGATGCCCTGTCTTCCCTCAAGTATCTTTTCCTCAATGATTCTGTTGTAACTTTCCCTCATCTTATCGAATCCGTCATTTCTGTACTTAAGCATTACCTCATTTCTCAGCACATCCATATCCTTGTTTTTATTGTTGACTGTTATCTTGAATGTACAGTCAAATGAATTAAGGCACCTGCAGTATCTCTGAAAGAAGCTTTCCTGTTCCTCCTCTGAACGTGTGGCATAATTGACATCACTGAATCTGTATGTCTTTGAATACTTTCCATCTGCCACCTCAAATATTCCGCTTTCCGAAATTTTTTGTATTTCTATTGTTTCCTGCACCGACTTTGGTGATTTGTAAAGTGGCTCTGATGCCTTCTTTATTTCAGAAAACCTGTCCTTAAATATGTTCATTCCTGTTCCTCCGTTTATTTTCCTATGTTAATTTTTTTGTATGTTTCTCATTTTCTGCTTTTGTTTTTTCCTTTTGTCTTCCTTTTTTCTCTGCCGTTCCTCTTCCATTCTCATTCTTTTTATGGTTTTCTCACTTTCCTCCGAAATGTATGTAAGTGGTCTGTTCTTAAAAGCAAACCACAGTTTTCTTTTAAACATCTGTGTAAAACTCATTCCCTGATATGAATAAAATCCGTTTAATGCAAGTGGTGCCACCACGGGAATTGCAATGTATGCACTTCCCGTAAGACTCACGTATCTGTATGTAAGAAGAACTATTGCGCCGCCGCATGCAACTGATGCGATGGAAAATATCAGCTGTCTTGCAGTAAGTCCCATCACCACTGACTCCTGATATTTTTCTATGTCCTTGTTAATTGATATGTTCATCTGTTCCTCCTGTTTCTATAATCCAAGTGCCTTGCTTGTAAGACTCTGTGCTCCCTTCACTGCTCCGACTGTCATTGCCACGCTGAATGTAAGTTCACACATGTACATCAGTGCCTTGGTCCAGTCCGCGTAATCACTTGTAAATGTAGGAAGTCCTGCATTTAAAAATGCATTGCAGACTATTATTGCAAGTGCCATTGTCACAGCTTCCAGCACTATTGACAGAAAGTACTTTGCATAACTCACTGCCGAGTGACTTACCACTCGGTTTCCGCTTACTGTTGAAAACGCAAGTGCACCAAAGGGTACAATCACAAGTATTTTTAAGAATCTGAAATACACGGTGTATATGAGCATGAAACCGCAGAAGATGATTACAAGTGCAATGATTACTGCAAGTATCATCATTAAAAGGCTTTCCCCGAATCCAAGGTCCTTTATGATTGTCTGCTGTTCATCTGGTATCTTTAGCTTGGTTGTTGTTCCCTGTGTCATGAGCCCCACCAGATTTCCTGCTGATGAAAAGAATGCCTTCATTATTGTCACGTTGTTTGCAACAAGCCATTCTGCTATTCCTATTCTCATTAACATCCTTAGTATGGTTTCAAATCTTACCTCTTCCTTTACGTCAATGCTCTCCGAACAGAAACCTATTACAAAGAACAGAACCACCAGTGACGAACCAACCGCCACAAATATGGGTTCAAGGTTTGCCACCACTGCCCATGGGCCTCCGTTCTTGAAACTTACCGGGGATTGCCCCAGCAGTTCAAAAACAAGAGACACCTTGTCATTCCAGAAATCAACAACCGTCTGCAAAAGATCAAGGATTACACCGCCTAAGCTAAATATGTCCATAATCTCTTACCTCCCTTCGGTAACGCCCCCTCGCTTTGCTCGTCGGCAAGTCGGTCGGTGCGTTCCAAAACATTCACTTCGTTCATGTTGCACCTCCCTCTAGAATCCTAATATTCCAAGTACTGATGAAATGCCTGCCATCATTACTCCTGCAACAATTCCCTTAAGTGCCGAGTTCATTGTTGATGAATCAGCTGCCTGATATGCCTGTGCAAACTCCATTACATTTTTTGCAAGAATGATTACGCCGATTGCCCCAATGATTGCAAGCACCAGTGTCTTTAAGTTATCAAGTGGTTTTGTAACTGAACTTGCATCTCCCGCAGCAAGTACGTTATTTACCTGAAATACTGTCATATACATTGCCCCAATTAAACAGTTTTTTATGTTTCCAATATTTTTCTTAAATCTCTTCATATCTGATTTTCTCCTTATCTGCTTTGATATTTTTCTAGTTTCTCTTTCATTTCCTCAATGGATGTTTCTGGTTTTAAATATTCAAGCAAATACTCCAAATCCATTTTTATTGCTAATGCCTTTTTTGCTTCGTCCATTTGCTCTGCTGAAAAATCCATTGTACATAGTCTTGTTGTAAGCTCCTCTCTTAAGTCTTCCTCTGTTGGTTTTGTCTCCATCTGAAACTCACTCTCCTGTAATGCTGCAATCTCTTGTGGAGTCAAATCAATAATGTTAACTTTTTCTCCTGACTTCTCAACTTCTTTGATTTCTCTTTCACTGTAAATTTTTAATCCATCCTTAATTTTGTTACTTTTCCTAATATTGTGTGTATAAGGCTTTGCCCCTCCATCTTCTGTTTGTTTAAAATTCTTATGGTCAAAAGGCCAATATTTTTCATCAAATATAGGATTAAATCCCTTTATGAAAATAAGGCAATTTTTGTTATCCATATTTCTTACTTCATCAGGATTCATAAGGGATCTGCCAAGCACATCATAATTTCTTGATGCCGAACCATGCACACCTCTTGTTTCACCTGTTGACCTTTTGTCTATAGTGCCTTTACCAAGTAACTCAGATATATATTCATGGGTAGACTTTTCATTTCCACCAAGATATACAAGGGTGTCACAGTTACCTGTAATTGTTTCCCAGGTTTCTTTAAACAGTGCCTTTATTTGTGCCAAATTCTGAATAATGATAATTGCGCTGATTCTTCTACTTCTCATAGTTGACAATAACGAACAAAAGTCATCAGGTAACGCCAATAGCGATAGGTAAGCCTCTGGTGTTACCACCTCGGGCTTTTCCCCCGCTCCACACCGTGCGTGATAGTTTCCCATCACACGGCGTTCCACCGACTAAATTTACTTTTTAGTGCCTATATAGTCCTCGAATTGTATGATTTCAAGCTCCCTATGTTCTCGGAGCTTATTGATTTTGTCTTGCATTTCTTTGGTCAATGGCAGGTTTTTAAGTATCCTACTTATTTTATTGCTGCTTTCAGCTCCTACCAAATCCGATACCTCTTTTGAAAGAATAATTAAATTCCTGTAAGTATCGTTACGCTCTCCTTTACAAGGCTTTATGTGTTCACACACCATATCCGCAACAGTTAGGGCATTATGCGTAACTGCACATTTACCCTTTTGTGCTATATACCTTGAAAGAGCGTTATCTGCCATCTCTAATGTAGGATAGAGATGAGCATTTTCCATCATATATTTCATTACCTCAAAACTGATGCAGTTTTCGGCATCTGAATATTTTCTCACATATTTGTTGACTTCACGCCTTTTGTACTTTGGGTATTCATACGCTACATATCCGATAGGAACAATCATACGACCATTTATCCATCGGAATTGTTTTGACTTTCCGTATTTCTCCAAGATATACTTGCTTGTAATCTCGCCTTGTTTTTCTATCGGGAAGCACCGTCTGTTATGGTTCATTCCGTTACTTTTTCCTGTAACCTTAAAGGCTATTTCAGCAAAATCTACCGATACAAGTGTTGCCATACAATAGTAATTGTGCATTCCCATTACCATAGCATTGTAAAGGTTAATGTTCTTATCCAGTTCACTTTGCTTGCTCGGATTTTTAATGTCTTTCCAAACAGAGCTTAGTTTGCTGATGACCTTTGTTTTACTTTTATCTGCCATATGGGAGCGTATAATCCATTTATTACCCTTTGGCACTACCTTGAATTTAATTCCAAGGAAAGTTGTATAATTTTTTCTTAGATTGGTTATTCCCGATTTTTCATCGCTTGTCTGCAAATGCAGATTTTCTTCCAGCCATAGCTTTGTAGCATACATTACCTTGGTTGCTGTCACATAATCCCTACAAAATATCTTGAAATCATCTGCGTATCTCACGATATACATTTCTTTCAGTTCGGTTTTTGCTCTCAGCTTATTCCATTTTTGCGTTCTGTCTACTGTGAGTACGTTTCCCTCTTTGTCAGCCTTGACAAACTCATAACCTGTACTTCCCTCTTTGATTTTGAACATTTCCCATTGATTAGCTATCCACCAATCCAGTTCATTAAGCACGACATTCGCTAACAGCGGAGACAGAATACCACCTTGCGGTGTTCCTGTTTCTGGTGTAATAATAATGTCATTAAACAGAATGTCCGCTTTCAGCATTTGCTTGATTATCATAATCAGCTTTCTGTCCTGTATTCCCAATCCCCATAACTGGCGGATAAGTTTTGAGTGGTCAATGTTATCAAAGAAGCCTGTGATGTCTACATCTACAACAAAGTGCAGATTTTGTAACTGAGCCATTTTATAGCACTGTGCTATTGCGTTCTGCGTTGACCTGTACGGTCTGAACCCATTGTTTCTTTCGTGAAACTTAGCTTCGCAGATTGGCTCCAACACCTGTAAGACACACTGTTGTATAAGTCTGTCCCAAATACTCGGAATTCCAAGAGGTCTTGTCTTTCCGTTATCTTTTGGGATTTCTACTCGTCTGACTTTCTTTGGTTGATAATAGTTCAACTTATTTCTGATGGTTTTTATGACCATTTCGATAGGCAACTCCTGTATTTCTACAATTGTTTTCCCATCTGTCCCCGGAGTTTTACTTCCGTTGTTTTTGCAGATGTTTCGATATGCAAGTATGATATTCTGTTCAGATACAATCATAGGCATAAGCCTGTCGAATATCTCCCCATTCAGACTATCTTCATAAATCTGATAGCCCATTTCTTTCGCATCATACCTCTCTGCATTTCGCTCTGCTTTGTTTACAATTCGTTTTGCCATAGTAACCAACTCCTTAACGGAGAGTGATTTTTTCTTAGTCGCACCACGACAGCTATGAAAATCTCCTTTTTGGTGATTACTATATAGACATGAAAGAAAATTTAGTATCGGCTTGTGGCTATCCCTCCACCGCTTATTATCACGGCTTCATCGGTACTGTGCCACTACTCTCACAACCACAAATGCACTTATTGTAGAAAAGATTCTTTCATCCTTTTCATTTTCGATACAACTACGGTACTTTATCGCTGATACAGTCAGCTCCCGTATTGGTTGCTTTCCACGTTCCACATAACTTAGGATTGTTACCACTTAGGTCATTCCTTTAGCCCTGCAAGTATTATCTTCGAGAGGTATCTCAAGATACCTGTGTCCTGTAAACACAGAGGGGATTTCATACTAACAACTTTTACTTTACCCCACTTGCGTACCCACTGGTACACTGGCATTTCTACCAGCCATTCGTTTAGAGCCGTACATTCGGAATTTTGTCAGACCGCCTATTTGGTCATTCTAACCATATGGCAACCCCGCCCGCACTGTCACACACAACACCTACCTCTAGGTATGTTTCCTCAGCTCCATAATGCAATCTTTCTTTTCTTTCACGGGTGGACTCTGGTCACTTTTGAACCAATGAATTACTAAGAAAATTTCACTATCTCTCTGTTAGGATGTGCTTCGCACGACTTCCCCGAGCTAATAACCTTAGTCGTCTGTATTCGACTAACGCTATTCGGAGTATTAGCGAATTCCCTTCAGGGCGTTACCCCTTCATTTGAAATTTCAGTTATGCAGTTCTCTAAAACCACTTTTATTAATTATTTGTGACTTTAGGCTACGCTTTTGTCGGTTATTCCTACCGTTTTCGGCGTAGAACGTGTCACACCATTGGCAAACTCGTCCAACATAAGTGTGACATCAAGTGGAAGTTTTCCTCCAAACTTAAAGTCAGCCTGATAATAAAGTTCCTGAAATAGCTGTGTATAAAGCATCCCAACCAAAAAGTTGTATGACTTGTCTGAATCGGGTATTACACAAAACAATGCTGTTCTTTTTTTCCTGTTTCGTTTTGTCCCTATTCCCAGTTCTTCAATATGAAGGTCATCCTTTGACAAAATTCTCAATATCTGCGGATTTTCTAATAATGCTAACCGTGAATTTGCTGAAATAATAATTGACCTTACAGTATCTCCTGCACCTCTTACCACTTTCATATACTGCCTATATGCCGGATGATGTTCACCAAGTGAACTTGTATCTACAAGTTTTTTCATTCGTATAGTTAGTTTTGAATCCTTCTTGTCATTAACCTCTGCCTCTGACAGCAACTTTAAAACCGATTGAAAGTTCTTTTGGTTTGATGGCATCTCAAGCCATACATAATAAAACAACGCCTGAAGTAACATCCCCTCCGCATGTTCCCAAAATGGGTCTGTAGGGGCTGATTCCTTTGGCGTTGTATTACTAATTAAATTTGTGACCAGCTTTATCACATCATTTTCTGTTCTTATATAATTGAATGGATTGTAGCAATCCGACTTAGCCATATCTATCAAGTTAAGTACTTTTACGTTATATCCGTTTTTCTTCAACATACCACCAGTTGCTCTAAGCAGCTATAGCAATAGGTAAGGATTTGATATTATCTCCACCTTTTCCCCTGCTCTACACCGTACGTGAGACTTTCGCCTCATACGGCGTGCCATCATACATTTGCAAATTATTTATTGTCTAAACCTTTTGGTAATCATAATTTTGCCTTATATAATTAACTTTTTTCCATTGTTCTTCATTCAACTTAAATTTTCTTAATAAACCTTGGGCTTCAACCATCTTTCTCGCAAATATTGCCTTGTACACATCTGAATTTATAAAGATTATATTTCCGTGATTATTAGTTCCCCTCTTTTTTAAAGGTTTCTTTCTAATGCACTTCATATGGCTAACATCTAACTTCTTACCCGTTATGTAACAATTTCCTTGCTGAATGACATATGCTGATAAACTATTGTCATTAAATTCTATTGTTTCTGTTGGGTCTCTCATTTTAGCTATGGCTTCAAATTCTCTTTGTGTAATAAGCATTAAATTCTTGTGTATTTTCTCTCGACCTTTTGAAGTATAATTACTTATTTCATGAGAGAAATTCATAGGACTCCTATGGTGAACTCCCGTTAATGGGAGTAAACACATATCTCCTATGGTTACAATTTTTGTTTCTTTCTGAATACCCATTGTTTGTTTTTGAAAATTAATGTCTGTTTCCTTAAATGGAATTGTTTTGCTAATGTCTCTAAGACGTATTCTTATGGTTGGTAAGAGAGCGTAATTCACATCCGTTAAATTGTTGTAAATATTTGTTGCTATGCAATAATAATTTTGTATTCCTCTAATGGCTGAATTATAGTTTTTAATTGCCACTGTTGGGTTGTCTTTTCGAATGTTAATTATTTTGGCTTTTAGGTTGCTTTTTGCATTCTTAATTGCCTTGTCACTCATATCAGTCTTTGCTATATAACCATATCTGGTCTTCCCCTTTGGAACGACTTTTATTTTAAAACCTAAATATGTTGATGAGTTTTTCTTAAGATTTATGACTTTTGATTTTTCTTCACTTATGTCCAATTTCAATCTTGTTTTTAAGAAATCCACTGTTGCGTGATACCATCTCTGTGCTTCGTTATAACTTCCACACATTATTTTGAAATCATCTGCATATCTTATTAGAAATCCATCTTTCAGATTGGTGTATTTCTTCGCATATGTTCGAAATGCTGCAACATTAGACATTCTGTTTGGTTTGAATGTTTCCCATTGATTACTTATCCACCAATCTAATTCATTTAAGACTATTAGGGATAGTAGTGGACTTATTATTCCACCTTGTGGTGTACCTTTTGTCGGTATTCCTTCTCCCTTTATTTCTGACTTAAGTATCTTACTTATGATACTTATTAAACGCTTGTCTCTTATTCCAAGTGTCCATATCTGTTTCAAAAGTTTTCCGTGGTCGACATTGTCGAAAAACCCTTTTATGTCAACATCAACACAGTAGTAATGCTTGTACATATTTATCATACTAACTGTTCTACTAATTGCGTGATGTGTGTCTCTGTTTGGTCTAAAACCATATGAATGGTTGTGAAACTTAGGTTCACAGATTGGTTCAAGGACCTGCAATATGCACTGCTGAACCAATCTGTCCCATATACCCGGAATACCCAATGGTCTTTTCTTGTCACTTCCTGGTTTTGGAATGTACACTCTTCTGACAGACTTAGGTTTGTAGTCAGCTAACATCTCTCTCACTGTATTAATCACAGTTTCATCTGTTAGTTCTTTAATATCGTCTATTGTCTTTCCATCAGTTCCCTTGGTATTACTACCTTTATTACTCTTTAGGTTTCTATATGCTAACCTGATATTTTCTTCTGAACCAATAATCTCCAGTAACTTATAAAAGTTGTTACCGTTTTTACTTGCTGAATACAATGAATCATATACTCTTTGCATATCATAATATTCGTTGTATCTCAATTTGGTTTTCTTTAGCATGGTCTGTAACCTCCTATCTAGGAGTGATTACATCTCTTAGTCTTACTCGAACCCATACCATTCGACTTTAATTTGCTTAACTGTATGACTAGAGGTCTTCCCTCCACCGCTTATTATCACGGTTTCTTCGGTACTATACCTCCGCTTTCACTGACATAATCTCACTTATATCACTATTGTGATTTTCCCGTTTGATACGTTTCGTAGAAAGTAGATTCTCCACGCTGTCAGCTTCCAACGTTCCAAACACACTATCTTTACATCTATCCTTAGGTTCCTTCTATGAGCCTGTTACCTTGACACTGCCTGTAACAATGTATGGACTTTCATAAAGGCGGAGTCTTACTCGCCCACAGTAACGACACTATTTGTGTCACTATGCATTTCTACATAGTCCCGATATAGACCCGTACATTCGAAGTTTCGTCAGAAGAGCTTAACTCTCTTCATTCTCACCATAGATAGTTTATAGACCCCCGGCATATAGGATACACATCTCACCTCTGAAATGCTTTCGACATCTAATCTGTTTCGGTATCTCTCTGCCGACTTCACCGAGCTTCTTACACTTTAGTTTCTACTAACTTAGGTGCAAGTCGGAGGATTAGGGTTGCCTTTCAGGACGTTACTCCATCATTCGACATATCGTGTGTTTAGTTCTCCGATTTACTACTATTTTTTTATTCAATTATTAGTTGCAATCGTGCCATAGCTTTTCACTATGGAACGTTTCGCACCGCCCTTTGGATCTGTTGCGATAAACGAACCCTTTGGTAACATTTGCATTATGTTTGGCTTTACAATATAAAATGTTTTACCTGCACCTGAACCACCGATTACAAGCATATTGTTGTTTAGCTTTGTAACTTTAGTATCTGTACTCATCCTTACGTGCTTGCTAAGTATTCTGTTCTTCTCATCAGATTTATCACTTATAGATTTATTTACCTGATCTATGTTTGCGAAACTTGCAGTACCATACTCTTTTCCATGCATAAAATTTCTTCTGCTTGTAATATACAAAAGTACTGCCATTGAATAAATAAGTGTTCCGACTATCATAGCCTTTAAACTATGTTCAGTCCAATAATTTTTAAATGGATGATCTAATGTATCATTTACCTTGTTAAGTAAAGTTATTACATCCATTCCTTCTTTCCATACACCACTTATAATGTATGAAATAAATAAGACAAAAAGTTCTCCTGCAATAAGAAAAGGAACTAACATCTTGTTATTTCTTTTTTGCAATAGGCTTACTTTCCCTTTCCTGATGTTTCTTCACTTTTTCCTTTTTCTGTCTTTCTTTGTCCCTTTGCTTATTCGCTCTCTTTCTTATCTCTTCTCCAACTTTGTCATAATAGTTGTCCCTTAATTCCTCACCACGCATTTTTCCTGCCGGTTTCTTATTTTTATCAAGAAGTTCATATTCCTGATTTTTGTTTAAAAAATGTAAGAAATGTCTTTCCTCCATTTATTGTTATTATGTCTTCCTTTTTTATAGTAAGATATTTAACATTTTCTCCAAACGTTCCCGGTACTCTTGTTATGAATAAATCTCTTTTTTCACTTTCAACAAGATTCTTTGAAATTGTAATATCTGTTTTTTCAAGGTCATTAATATTCTCGTTATACTTAATATTCTTTTCTGCATTTACAATTTCTTTTTTTCTTTCTGCTGTAACAGATACTGGTGCTTCCGGTAATAATTTTTTCTTCTTAAGATAGTCCATTGTATTCTTGCAGTTTCCATCTCCATTTCTTACATATTCTGCAATATCTTCAAGCTTGCCATTACCTAGTTTTTCTATCAATGCATTTACCCTTGGAGTTGCCTCCACCGGAAAGATAAATTCTTTCATGCCATCACCTTTGTTTATATCCGGCATTTTTGAATACAAAATTCCATATTTCCCTGCCAGTTTTTCAAATTCCTTTACGTCTTTTTCTTTTATTTGAAGTACCTGAAGATTACCACTATTTTTAAGCATCTTTTTAAGACTTGTTTTTCCTTGTGTTTTCTCATGATTTAAAAGTCCAACAATGAATATTGTTAGATTTTTTGCCTCTCTTATTGAGGAACCTGTTACATCTAATCCTAACTTTATACCATCATATCCAAACCTTAACATTTGTATTGCTTCCATAATTTCATCTGCCATTAACATTTCACCTCTTTCTGATTCATCTTATTAACATTTATAGCAATGTCTATTATCACAGACATTCTACTAGCATCTTTTTTACTATTTATAATAGAATTAAGTTGCTTGTCTGAAAGACCACTTTTGATTGCTCTATTAATTTGCTTTAATTGTGCAACAGTAAGTTCTCCTGCTGACAATTTTCTTACAAGACTGTCATTGTATTTCTTTGATAAAAATACCTTTTTTAATAATCCAAATTTTTTCTTGGGTACCTCCGTTTTTTCAATCCTTAATCTTTCAGATTTCTTTCTCTCGTTCTGTGCATTCTTATATGCACATTCAAACTCCTGTCCCATCTTTTCCTCCATTCACACTTTACGACATTATGTCGGGAAGTTATTTTCTTTTACTTTGCGACATCGTGTCGTGAAGTTATTTTTTCCTGCTTTGCGACATCATGTCGTAAAGTTTCTTTCTGTTCTCTGTATCTAATGTCTTTTAAGATTCCGTAAGATATTCTCATATCTTTTTTTAATTTCTTAATTGTTCTATTGCATTCATCAATTAACGATTGATAGTATGCCTCTAACTTTTCCGCTTCCTTGTAAGTAAGTTCTTTGCATTTTAAAATTTTTCTTGCCTCTTCTACAAGATTATTTTGTTTTTCAAACGTTTTATCTCCCAGCTTATAAAATGCTGCTGCCTGCTTTTCTTTCTTAATCGTTCTTACTGCTTTGAAGATTTCTTTATGCTTACTATTTTCCTCTATCAAAATCTTTTTTGCCTTATTGGTTGTCTGAATCTTAGCCTTTATTAACTCCTGCGCTTTTTCTAAATCCTCCATAGTCTCTATGTCATAATTTGAAAGAAATAGATATTGTTTCTGCAATATATTCAACTTCTTAATGTCATCCTTATATTTATAGTTATTAGAATATGAACGCTTCTTAATCTTTTTTAATTTATAAAGTATGGCAAAATACTGTTTCTGCAATCCTGTAAGTCTTTTCTTTCTAATATGTCCTCTGTAACTTTTAATTCTTAGTCCTTTTGGCATATCAATAGATTTGTATCCAGCTATACTTTTCTGTGATATTCTTTTTCTGATTATTTCCTCCGAATAGTTTTCTCCCAGAGTTTTAAGCCTTCTAAACCTCTCCATTCTCTTAGGCTTCACAGAAATGTACTTGCCATACTTTATCGTATAATCCTTTTCTTCCATCATCTGTATGAACATATCAAAATCTGTTGCCATAATAATACATTCATCAACATCCTTTTTTATCTGCTCATTCCAAACAAACGGACCATTTTTAGAAACATCCCATTCCTTTTCATCATCTTTAGCTTTATTTTGTTCTAGTGTGTGAAGTCCATATTTCTCACAAATTTCATCTACTAACGGTTGAATCTGTCTTTCCCAGTCTCCCTTTTCGTATCTGTATTTGTAACCATCTGTAAATCTCACGCTGTTCCAGATGATGTGACCATGAATGTGGTTGGTATCATTATGTACTGAATAAACAGCCTCATAATTATCTGCCAAATACCTGTTAACAAACTCTTTTATTATTTCAAATGCTGTCTCAGGATTTGTTTCTCCCTCTTCAAATGAGATAATAAGATGATATGCCTGTCTCTTATCAGTTTTGCCATATATCTCCTTGGTAGTTCGCATACATTCATATGCATTTTCCACCATGCAATTAACAGCTCCCACATAAAGTCCATTCATAGTCTTTTCACTTTTTGTAATGTAATTTAATCCGGTTTTTAAATGATAAGTTTCCGAATTCATATGTGGATTAATATGAAGAATTTTGCTTATAGCCATTCTGTTTTAAAAGACTTTCTACTTTTTCGTTTAAAATTCTCATATATTCCATTAATCTTGCCTTATCAATTTCAGAATACAATTTACTGTTATTGTTTTTTACAACCTGATTAATGTTATGACCTATGTAGTTGATTTCATTTGCCAGCTTATAAATTGCTTTTATAAATTCAGGATCCATATTCTTATCAAGCTTTGCAGCATATCTTACATAAGCCGAAAAATTCATGTTTTTCTTTTTAGCTTCCTTCATAATTTTTCTGCATTCATTTTCTGTAAGACGTACACGCTTTGTAATATCCTTGTTGTTCTTTTTCAATACAATCACCTTCTTCATTTTTTGTATTATTAGCTAGACAGGTAGCGGGTATGTATATTGCAAGATACGCATTTGTAGCTACAAATGCATTCTTGTTAGGAGGTATCCTAAAACCTCTATCTAGCTAATTTGTTATTTTTCTCTGTCAGCTGATTTAAATTAGGCTCTTTAAATTTTAAGAATTCTAGGCTAACCTCATAATTTACACTTTTGTTAAACTTAACAACTTCCTTCATTTTCATACTGAAAAATTCATCTCTGTTGGGACCTACAATAATGTGGTCCAAAAGTGGAATTCCTATTATGTCACAAGTATCAATCAGTTTTGACGTTGTTTTTATATCTTCTGTTGAAGGAGTTAAAATTCCTGTTGGGTGATTATGCAAAATCATTATGTTTGTTGCATTTGAAAGTATTGCTGATTTTAATATATCCCTTGGAACAGCCAATGACTGATTGACTGTTCCAACACTTACTACATTAAAATTTATTGGTTGCAATTTTGAATTAAAATTAACAACACAAAGCACTTCTCTATCCATATTTCTAATAAAATCACCTACAATTTTTGCTGCCTTTTTAGGCGTATCAAGTTGTTCATCTGATACAAGCGGTGCATCATTTATCAATCTAATAGATACTTTATTCAACTTTGTTTTTTCCATGCTTTATCACCTCAACGCTTATATATACTTCCTCATCTTCCTTTAAGCCTTGTAATGTGTTCTTAATTATTTCAATCACATCTTCAATTTCCTTAACCTCGATTTTTTTATCCATTTTTCTACCTAGCCTTTCCCTCTTCAATTTCCGGTGCTTTTTCCTTAATGTCATCAGAGATTGTTCTTTCAAATTTGTTTGTTGCAAGTCTTAATGTTCTTGTTTCCTTATCATAGTGGTAAACCTGATTTGACAATCTGTCACTAAGGTCAACCTGATCCATATTGATTTCATAAACCATATCCGCAAGCTCATTGGCATCTCCAAACTTGTCACTAATAGCAATCACCTCGTGCGTAGACGATGGCAATATATAAAGGTCCGAATCAAGCTGCTGTGATAAATCATATAAATTTTCTTCATAAAGCATTGCTGCCGCTCCAAACAATTTTGACTTGTTTGTAATAACATACATTGATTTGTCATCCGGTGTTTCTGTCATCATATTTCTGAACTCTTCATCTTCCGGCATTAACTCACCATCTTCTCCAAAAATAATTTCACTTATAACCTCAGCCATATTTCTAACTTCTGATGGAAAAATCCTATTAGTGTTTTCCTTTGCAAGACCATATAATTCTTCTTCACTTTTTCCAATTTTCTCAGCAAATTCATTAGTCACTATGTTGGTGTATAAACCATTGCTGTCAACTCCTACATTCCAACGATATATAATTGCCAAATCTTCAAATTTCCTATGCGGAACATTTTCAAGAAGTTCTTTGTTCTGCTCTGCGTTTACTAATGTAAAAATAATATTTTTATCTACATTGCTAAAATCTAATCCATTGTTTAATGGTGACTTTTCAAAGCCTTCAATAGCTTCCTTAAAAGTTTCACTTAATGCTTCCATAACACCTTCAAAGTCACCTGTTTTTTCATAATTTTCAAATATGCTCTGCAATGATATTGAAGGTGATGCAAAATCATTTCCCGGTAGATTCAACAATGACATCTGATCTACCTGCATATTCACCTTTGTTACTTCTCTAATAAATACTTCTGCGTCCTTGTATTCCTCTCCAAGATAATTTTTAAATTCATTCTGAACTTTCTGTTTGAATTCTTCGTAATTCATCATTTTGTCTTCCTCCTGCTAATATGAATTTTGCAAAAAGAAAAACGCCAATGGATGAACTTAACTCACTAAGTTCATTCTTGGCGTTTCTTAATTTGCTTATTAAATTGTTATGTATCAGTCCTAGGCTTCTGATAGATATATAATATCATGGAGATGGGTAATTACCTAAAAGTAGGAGTGTTAAATTTTGTGGGAAATTACAGTTAGGATGATAAAATAATGCTTCATAAGATTTACTATACTGTTACAAATAATATTATCTAGAAGTTGTCATCTACGTTTCTAATATGACTCTCTAATATATTCAAAAACTTTATTAAGTGATTGTGCATCGTCTAACTTGCCAACCGTAATATGTGGGTTAATCAATATTGTCAAGCTCTGGAAATATCATTATTGTTTGTAACATGCACCCTTCTACAAATTCCGACTTTTACGTCCCTGAAATTTGGATTTTATTGATTTCTTTTCAGCGATAAAATTTACATCTTCAGCGACTACTTTCTTAACCATTCAAGGACTTTCCGTGCAATTTCTGCAGGAGTTCCATTAGTACAATCTAACGTGTCATACTTTGTATCATCCAGAATATCATGGGTTCTGAAATAATTATTATAATCTACTGAACTCTGAATCCAACCGGCATCATCTATACCTCTTCCTTCAGTCATTCTCTTTCTAATAGTTTCTGATTCTGCCGTAAGTGCTAAAACTTTTATTTCCGAAAAAAATCTTTTTCCATAAGCGCGAGAAAGCCTATCTAAGCCACCAGCCATTGTCCATACTACTGCTTTTTTACTTTGAGAAATATCCTTTGTCAAATAAAAAATCTGCTCTATCAAATTATTTTCTTCTTCATCATTTTGTGGCCAGGCAACATTACGCAGCCAATCTACATCCAAAATAACATATTCATCTGTTAATTTTTGTAATTCAATTGCTGTGGTTGTTTTTCCAACTCCACTACAACCAGTCAAAAAATATATGGGTAGCTTTTCAAATTTCCATTTATAACCACATTTGGGACATTTTATTGTATTTCCATCAACCTCCTTATCCCATTCATGATTTCCACACTTAGAACAAATTTCTAACATTTTATGATCTCCTTTAATTTCTCATAATCATCTTTTCCTGTTGTCCACACAATTGCCGGAATAACTTTTACATTCTTTTGTCTAAACATTTCCAATCGATGTCTTCCATCGCATACATAAAAACCATTGTCACTTCTAAACTCAATAATAAGTGGTGGTGGATTCCAATAAGCTGTAGACTCGACCATCTCATCAACTATACTAAAAAAATAATCCATATCATCTTTTTTACTTAAATACTCTGGAGCGCCTTCTTTAATATTATGTAATAAAGTAATATCAAACTGAACTATTCCTGTATAGAATCGTTCTTCTATTAACAATCCATCTGCTAACGCAACATTATGTCCATCACAACGAAGGAATTGTTGTATCCATTCCTCTGTTCGATTTCTCTTACAATATTCCATTGCAGTTTCTAAATTTCCATATTTAATATTTTCCATCTCTTCTAACATTTTAAAATTTACCCGTCTAATTCCTTATTATCGTTAATAAAACTGGAAATTACTATTGCTTATTCTTTCTTCTATAAATTTTTCTTATAAACAGTTCATTATTTTCAGATGTTTCTACAATAGATATATTAAAATTATTGTCATCAAATTCTGGGAAAAAGACATCCCCTTGCTCTACATTTATATTAATCTCAGTAATGTACATTACGTCCACTAGTGGTATGGCTTCTTTGTATACTCCATAGCCACCAGCTATATATACATCTTTTCCTTTTGCAAATTCTATAGCCTCTTTTACACTAGATGCTGTATGAAGATTTTCACCTATATATTTTTTAGTATTCGAAATAACTATCGTTTCTCTATTTGGAAGCGGGTGACCAATTTCATCGTATGAATTTCGTCCCATTATTACAACATTTCCTGTTGTAAGTTCCTTGAATTGTTTTTGTTCTCCCTTTATTTTCCACGGAATTTTTCCATTTTTTCCAATAACATTATTTTTTGAACGGGCTACTATTAAACCTATCATATAAATTTTCTCCTTATATAAAAGTTTTTACGAGACTAATTTCCCATGTTTACCTTTTCAATGTAATAATCCAATAATTGATATATCCACTCTTTTAAATTAGAAAAATGATATCCTATCTTCTTTGCTTTTTCCGTATTTATGCTATATTCAGGTTCCCCATTATAGGGTGCAGCTTCTCCATCATCACTTAAAATCGCATGCTTTCCTGTATTTTCTTCCACATAATCAATTATCTCCCGAAGTGAAATAGTTCCTATAGAACTTCCATTAATTGCACCATCAATATCTTTATCTACCAAATATGCGATAAACTCTCCTGCTTCATCCGAACGGATATAACTCATTTGATAATCTATATTATCTATGTACATAGGCTCTGATTTCATCACATGCTCTACATAAAATAGAAGTCTTTTCGTATAATCATCTTTTCCTATTGCAAACGGATATCTGACAGCAATCCATTTTTTATCTGAATATTTTTGCCATAATGCATACTCTGCCTGTCTCTTTATCTCCTCATATGGAAATTCAAATCTGTTACACCACACAAAATCATTAGAGTATCCATTAAAATCTGATTCTACAGTATTCATATGTTTTGGATTATAAACTGATGTACTAGACATATATATGTATTTATCACAATCAACATAATCCATAACATACCTGATATCATCCGAGCAATATGCAATCTTATCAATAACCACATCAAAATATTTTCCCTGTAATACCTTTCGCATACTCTCTTCATTTGTTCTTTCAATGATGATGCGCTTTACTCTGTCCCCGTATGAATCAGGTGTTTTCCCCCTTGTTGCTATTGTTATATTATAACCTTGCTCTAAAAGTTTATTAACCATATGTATTCCAAAATACCTTGTTCCACCTATTACTAATATGTTCATTTTCTTTCTCCCTGACTTATACAACCATACTATAATTCACATTCTAAAATTTCATTTTCCGATTTAAACTCATTTCTTACATACCATTCAATAGCTTTATCGCTTGGCCACACAATTATATTTTCACATCTGTTTTGTTTCAGGTAATTTTTTATGTAAGATAACATTTCTGTTCCTACTCCCTGATTTCTGTACTCTTTTAAAGTGTATACATTTGTCAAATATGCTATATACGATTCTTTTTTATTGGGTTTTGGAACTTTTCTAATCATTGTTACAAACATTGTTGCAATTATTTGTTTGTTCTTTTCCATTACAAATATTTTATATACGCTCTCTGTTTTTAAGAAATTTATATATTCTTTTATAAATTCATCACTCTCTATTCCTTTGATATTATCCTCCCCATATGTAGCATCATCTTCTTTTTTATGTTCCCATCTCATATGAGCTAACTGTAAGAAATCTTTTTCTTCTGCTAACCTAATCACTTTATCAATTTCTCCTAACTTATAATTTTGACATCAATTTTATATGTCCTCAAGATTCACATAATTGAATAAAATTAACTATTTCACTTCACTCGTTGTTACACCTACATATAATTTATCTATCATATATTATATTAAATAAAAATGTTCAACAACATATTTTTCTGTACTAATGACTATTGATTTCTGACTATTTTTGAAAATATATTATTTTCTTTCATCCGTAATTATATGCTCAATTCCAGCATGTTCCTTACTAAGATATTCCTTCAAAAAAGTTGGAAATGCTTTGTATTTATCCAAATCTTTTATTGGTATCCAATGCATTGTTTCTCTTACTCCCTGGCTATAACTATCACTATTAAGCTGTTTTGTTCCTCTAGGCTTCATCAAATAGTACATTGACATTTCATGGCAATCCATTCCTTTTAAACTTCCCTGATTTTCATTGAAGAAATTTTCGTGAATAACTGCAAGACGGTCGATTTCATATTCTACACCTGTCTCCTCAAGCACTTCTCTTTTTACTGCCTGCTCAGATGTTTCTCCCATATGAACTCCACCACCGATTGAGTAATAATAATCGTCTATTTCATTTCCTGCAAATAGCACACAATCTTCTTCAATTATTATTGCTGCTGCACGATATCTAAACCATTTATTCTCTCTTGTAAATCCACAATCTTGCATATTCTGCATATTCTTTCTCCTCTAATTTAATGACTATATGTAATTTATCTAAATCTTTTTTCATAGGATGTCTAATAACCGTTTTCCATTTTTCCGAGACAATCTTTCTTGCATCAGACAGATATATTTCTTGATGTAATCTGTACAAATTTCCTTTACGAATTACTCTTCCGCACATCCTATTTCATACTCAAAATATTTCTCCTGAAACTGTACCTGTTCTTCTATCTGTTCTTTAGAATATAGTTCATCTTCTGGTGCCACAACCCATTTATCTTCAACATCATTTAACCTATGAATTATCGCAATTACTTTCCCTGTAAATTCTTCAACCGGTTTATTTACACCCAATATATAAGCATCTTGTTCTTCTCCATCAGATGCCATTATGCCTTCGATATATCCATAATTTATCGGATAATAAATATCTTTATGCTTTGGGTGATATGTCCCCATTGGTCTATCAACCGTAACTTTTACAATCTTTCCTAACATATTATTTCTCCAAATAGTATTCGATATTGCAAATACTATGCAATTCTGCTTATTTTTAGATTCACAACTCTTATTCTTTTATAATATTATCATATACATTTAGCTATTGAAAGAAAAAGCCGGTTTTGAATTCACAAAACCGACTTGCATATAATTCCTATTTTAAACAATTTATCGAAATCTCATTTAACTCACTTATTAATTTGTCATCTTGCAATTTCTTTACAATAGGCATAAATATTGCTATTGTTTCTTTTGCTCTTTTTTGTCTTTCTCGTTCTTCCATATACTCTATAGTTCTCATGTTATGAAGTCGTTCTGCAATCTTTATAACAGCACATTGTTCATCTTCAAGACCTACTTTTTCAATATCGTAGTCCTTTAATCTTATTAAAATCTGCACCACACTATGAGGCAAATTTTCCTTTAACTCATCAATTGCTACATTAGTTTTTCTAAAAACATCGCAAAACATTCCTGCATAAATGACACTTTCTTCCGCTTCCATTTGCACTAGCAACAAAGATACATTTAATAAATGCGTTACATAATCATCACCCGAATATCTTTTTCTGCCTCCATATATACTCTGACAGAAATTATAAATATTATTTAGTTTTTGATTATCATATCCATGTTCTATTATTTTTTCGTGCAATACTTTGAACAGTTCTTCTTTTGATAAATGTCCATCCATTATTTTATAAAAGTTACAATTGTTCATATCTCCACCTCCAAAATGCATTATTTCTAATTTCATTGCATACAAGAGTGAAGGTGAAAAACCATAATAACTTTTGAAAGCTTTAATAAATCCACCGTGCGATTCCCAACCATATTCAATTGCCACATCGAGAATTTTGGTTCCATTTAATATTTCTCTGGTTGCATATATCATTTTCCTTTCCCTGACATATTCCATAACAGAAACTTTCATTTCTTGTTTAAATAGTCTTGAAAAATAAAATTTCGTATAACCTATATTACCAGCTATTTCCTCAATGGTTATTTTATTCTTTATGTTGTTCTCGATATAGTTAAGACTTTCTGCTATTATTGTTTTCCTATCCATATGTCTTACCTCTTGTAATTAAATGATATAATAAAAATATCATCTTGAATGGATATTTGCTTTTCCAATGTTGCTCTAAATATATGGCTTAAATTAATTCAAATTTTTCTTTCCAAAACTTCCGGTTTTGTGCATATCTTATAATAGTTTGCTCTACATAAGATTTATAAAATCCTCTTTTAGGTAAAACTACATCTTTATTCCATTTATATGTAATTTTATTGATAATAGCATTAGAAATAGATAGTTTTGGTAAACTACCCCCGCTTGCTTCACTGTCATGAATCTCTTTTATTGATTCAGTAGACAACTGTGCAAGTTCAAATAATAAATCATCCATATACATCTCTTTATCTCCTCCATAATATAAATAGCTAGGCGTAACACTGAAAATATCTGCCAACATCATAAGATTGGGAAGTGTAGGGGCCATACCATTTCTATCTTGTTCATAATTCTGTATTGTTTTAACTGAAATGCCAGATATATTAGCTAACTGGACTTGGCTCATATTTCTTTCTTTTCTAAGTTTCTTTAAGTTGTTTGCAAATTCTTTCAATAATTCGTACCTCCAAAATAATTATAGCATATTTTTTTATTATCATTGTACGCAGACGAGCGTACTTTTATTATAATATAAATTCTATTATTACTAAACATCCCTATTACCATAATGCCATATTTCTTTTTCCTATAACCACAATTCTCCAATCATCCCCTTTCCCATTATCACAAGTAGACAACATCAGCATCTGCTCCCCATACTTAGGTTTATTCCCCTGTCTCCACAAACTTTGCTCCTCCACCTTGTCAACAAACTCATCATGCTCTTCCTTATTCCTTGCCATTACAAATTTCCAGTATTCAAACTCATGTATGTTAACACTCATCACTGCAAACACTTCATACTCCCTCTTTTTATCCGTTGTAAAATATATCTTCTTGTGCTTGTAAAAAAACTCTTTATTCTTATACTGTTCCAATGCTCCAAACATTTTTCCTCCGTTTATGTTATGTCCGTAAATAATCAGGCTGTCTGATTTTTTCACATCACAGTATGCACTTAAATAAGGTGTTCCATAAAAACTGTAATTCCTGTTAAAATCATGATTTAAATAAAAATCTGGATTATCCTTTGTCTGCATAACAGGGTAATTTATGGTTGTTCCCGGTATTTCCACATATCCTATGCAGTCCTTGTTTTTCTTTACAAGATCATTTACATCAAACTTCTTTTCTGTCACGCTCTCCCATATCTTCTTAAAATCATTCTCATACTTTCTCTTTGCTCTTTTTTCCTTTAAAAAAGGGACAGCTGCAATCACAGCCATCCCCACTAAAAGAAGTATCAGAGATATTTTAATTATCCTCTTCATCGTCCTTCTCCTTTTTGAAATTGTATTTTGACTTGTCCTTTGCTCTTACGCATGCAAAACATCCAAGTGCAAGCAATAATGAAATAAATGAAACTGCCATTCCTGCAGTCCTTCCATTAATGCCTGTCTGTGGTGTGTCAGGTACCACAGGGATTCTTTCATCTGTAACTGTAAGTTTCTGAACCTTTCCCGTATCCTTAATTTTTATTTTCTTATCCTTTGCAACCTTGTAATGTTCTGGTGCATCCACTTCCTTGAATTTATAAGTTTCTCCTGCCTTAAACATTCCTTCTATGAATTCAGCTTTCTTTCCGGTTGTAAACTCATATACCTTCTTGCCCTTGCTGTCGTATACCTTGTACTTTGCACCACCAAGCTGTTTTTTTGTGTCTGATGCAATCTTGTTGAATTCAACCTTGATTGTGTCATCAACCATATTTACTTTCTGGATATCTCCATTGTCTGCTACTGCAAACTCAATACTTGTTGCTGTTGCGTATCCGTCTCTTGGTTTTGTTTCTGTTAAAATATAAGTTTTTCCCACGGCATACTTTCCTTCAATCACATGACTTTGTCTTAATGAAACCCATTCATCCATTACCTTTCCTGTATCCTTTTCAGTTACCTGCATGTGGCATCCCGGAAGTTCCTTTCCGTTGGTAATGTCTGTCTTTGAAAATTTAATCTTTGTTGTGTCATCATACATTATCACCTGATTGTCAACATTCTCCGTGAAACTGTCTCCATTCTTAACAAGTACTTTTGTCTTTGCATTTTCATCATCACTTTCCACAAGTTTAAATGTAATGTCATTTGCAGTTGCAAAACCGTCTGCCGGCTTTGTTTCTGTTAATGTGTATTCCCTGTCATGAAGCAATCCGTATATCTTAACTGCATAACCGTCACCGTTTTCTACACGAACGTTATCATATCCCATCTCATCAATCTTTTCATTTAACTTAACTGATGAAATGTCACCTGTAATCCAGCTTACGATTTCATTACCGTTTTCATCACTGATTTTCAAATGGCAGTCCTTAATCTCAACTGATGATGCAATCATCCTTTTGCTGATTACAGTTTCAGTCTGTTCTTCCTTAACCACTGCCTTTGCTGATACAACTGCAGTTTCCTGATCCTTGTATTCAAGATGTACCTGATGTTTTTCCCTGTTAATGTAATAACTGTCGCTAACACTTTCTTCAAGGAAATAATAATCTCCTGAATTTAAGTTGCCTTCCGTCTTTCCATAACCTTCATCCATTACAGGCACATCAAATGGGATTTTCGCCTTTCCTTCCTTGTCTGTTGTTACTGTTGCAATCTTTTCACCTGCAGCAACAATCACATTTCCATTCCTGTCGTAAATATTGTCCCTTGAAAAAAATCCAAATTTTGCATTTCCAACAGGTTCATTTGTTTTTGAATCCTGCTTTTCAAGTGTAATGTCTGTCTTTACCATGTCATTGTGTATATCAATATTTCCATCTTTTGAGTTTTCAGAAATGTCAAACACATACTCATCATCCTTGTTATTCCACTTAAAACTTAAGTCACAGAATGACTGTTCTGGAAGAACATAACCATACTTTGTCTTTACTTCCTTTAAAGTGTATTCTCCAAGTGGGACATTAAGTGTGATTGTTCCGTCATCGTTTAACACAAAATTACAGATACCATTACAATCGTTTGTAAACTCTGCCTTTTCACCTGTTGTAATTTTTGCAACAGCTGAATCCTTCTTAAACAATACTGTTCCCTGATTATCCTGTGACATGATGTCTTCTCTTGCAGTAAGTTCAAATACAACACCATTTAGCAATGTGTCCTTATAGTTAAATAGATTTACAACAATGTCATTTGACTTATTGCCATCATTTCCTGTTGTTTCACCCTCACTACCATTTTTATTTACTAAATCTGTCTTTGCTATACCATCCGTATTTTCATCTGCAGAATCATTTTCATCTTCCTTCTTGCATAATTCAGGACCAATTTTATTTATTGTAAATTTTCCATAAGTCACATCATTATAATACTCACATTCTGCATACAGATATTCCTTACCAAGTTTGTCTACCATTGTCTTGTATGAGTTACTGTTAATCTCAACCATCACCGGCTGTCTGTTTACCCTGTATCCTTCCGGACCTTCAATTTCATAAACCTTGTATGTACCGGCTTTTAACTTTTCGTAAGTAATGATTTCTCCTGTTTCATCTGTTACAAATCTGTCCACAACCTCAATTGCATTTCCATTGCTGTATGTCTGTGTAACAAGAGTTTCACTGCCATCCTCATTTACCTTATAAATCTGGTATGTTGTTCCAGCCTTTAAAACTGTCTGATTTGTTTTTGAATCCTTCTTTACAATTTTTAGATATGCGTTGAATTCCGGATTGTTTAAAAGATACTTGTATGTCTTTCCGTTTTCCTTCACATTCACGTAAAAGTCAGGACACTTTTCAGTGTTTGCAGCTCCAACAGTCTGATGAACCACATATGTTCCATATGGCATCTTCTTTGACTTTGCATAACCTGTTAAATCTGTTGTAAGAATGTCTCTTTCTGTTGCCTTTGCCTTGTCATATGAACCTGCACTTGCAAGGTAAATCTGAAACTGTGCCTTGTTTTCAGGTGCAACAATACCTGCAAGACCATTTCCCATTCCCTTAATAATTGATACGTCACCTTTTACCACGTCGTCATCAACCTGTGTTTCTGCCGAATTGTATTCGTTGGTAAACTGCTGACCATCCTTTGTGATTGTGTATACCTTGTCATTTTTAAGGTAGCCTTCAGGCGGTGTAATTTCCTTTAAGTACATGTTTACACCACATCTGTAATAGTCTGTTTCAAATGTACCCTTGGCATTGGTCTTGTATAACTTTACAAGTTTTGTGCATGCTACATCTGAATATACTCCATACACTGCGCCTTCCAATGTTGCATCTCCCTGTGGTGTACTGCCTGTTTCAGAATCCTTTTTCCACACAGTCATTTTTACTTTCTTGTATTTGTCCTTAAGAACAGGCTTGTATGCAAGCTTGTAATTACTGTATGACTCTTCTGCAGTCTCGGGCCACTTTCCATCACTGTTCTTCTTCCATGAATCAGACTTTGTAAGTGTTACTGTAACCTTGTTTGATGACTGACTGGTAATCTTATTTAAACCTGCATCAACAACAAACGATGTAAGAATGTTGTTGTTACTTGATGAGATTTCTTCAATTACGTAATTGTTTGAGATATCATCCATCTGATCATTGATGTCATTCTTTATTAACTTTTCTGCTCCTGCTTTTGACAAATCTGATGCATAATCATATCCCTTATCATCTAATTCGTCCTTAATTTGTTTTTTATCACTTGATGACATATCCTTTAACTCTTCATCTGCTACATAATAATAACTCTTAGAATTTAGTTCGTATGTAAAACGAAATACGATTTTTCCTTTGGAATCTGTTTTTACTTCCTGACTAAATTTGTTAGCATCATCATCTACATCTTCCTTAACAGAATCTCCCCAGCCATTGTACTGATAAGAATATAACTGTTTTATATTCTTTGCTGTAAATCTAAAAGTGACCTGTGGAAGTTCTTTTCCATCTTCATCACACTTTTGTAATGTAATTCTCTGACGGTAGTAATCTTTTTTACTAATAGGTGTATACTTGTATTCTTTTGTATTTCCTACAATTTCCATTAGTTCCTGAACTTCATCACTATCAGTTTTTCCACTATATTTCCATTTTGTAATTGTACACTTAACTACGCTTGTCCCTTCAAAAATATCAGCATAAAGGCTATCATTTGCATAATATCCTGTATTGTTTTTAACTTGTTTAATGATATCCTTTAATCCGGTTTCACTTGTAATGCCTTCTTCAACAGCCCATATAAGACACTGTGCATACACCCATGCCTTGTTTGAACGCGTTTTTGTTTGATCATACCAATATCCTATTTTAGCCTCCAAAGCATTTTTCTTATTAGAACTATCACTTGATATTGTACTGTTGGATGCAATGTAGGTGTATCCGGTATGACATGCCTTTCCTAAATCTAAGCAAAACACATCATTTCCATCCACTAATGTTTTTACCCATGTTCCACTTTCACTTTTTGATCCGATATTTACTGTTCCAAGTTTCCCAAGAGTTACTATACCTGCCTGCTTCTTCTCTCCATTGCCTGCTGCTGCAACATTAATTATAGGAATTGATGTTACTACCGTTGCAATTGCTAATATTGTTGCTGTAATTCTTTTTAATTTACCTAACATTTACTTTCCTCCTGATAAAATAAAAAACGCCAAGACTAAAACTCACATATAATGAGTTCATCTTGGCGTTAATCTATTAATTTGTTTTTTGTCATTCCCGGTTACTGACAATTATATTTTAACATTGATTATCTACTTTACCTAAAAGTCATGCTGTTAAAATTAAATTTATATTTCAGCAGGAGTGTAAAAGCAAAAAATAACTTCACGACATTATGTCGCAAAGTTATTTTTAATTACTTTTTTATTTCCTTATCTAAATCCACTCCACCAAATATTGCTACCCAATATGTTTTTCCACCTTGTTTATAGCAAGCAATGGCACCTGCTCTATGTTCTTCGTCTATGAGGTTTCTATAATGTCCCGGACTACTTTTCCATCCTTCCATAGCAGACTTATATGTGTAATACCCCATTGCAATATTTTCTGCATTTGCATACATATGATAATGTATATAACCATCGTCTCCCTCATATGGTATTCCACCATCTTTTAGTCCATACTTTTTTTCTAATAACTCTGTCGATGTACTTATAAATTTATTATGACTGAAATCATTAACAAGTTCCTTTGCCCTTACTTTACATATTTCATATAAAACATCTGACCAAACAATACTTTGTTTTCCAGCACTTTTTCTATATTCATTCTGCAATACAAAAGCCTGTTCTGCTGCATATCTATCATAATATTTTCCCGGCAATTTAAAGTTGTTATTTATCTTATAAAGTGCCGAATTTGTTTTTATTGTCTTCTTTTTTGACCAGTTACCGTAAACTCTTTCTCCATTTATTTTCCTATAAGCCCGTACTTTAAATTTAAATTTGTCCTTTTCTAATAAATTGGTGAATACATAACTTGTCTTTTTTGTATCTTTAATTTTTCTCCACTTCTTTGATGCAACACCGTAAACATATATCTCATATCCATTTGCATTCTTCACCTTTTTCCATGAAGCTTTAATTCCATATTTGTATTTAATTTTCTTTTTTCTCATATCCTTGGCACTAACTATGCCTTTATAATACTTATAATTAGTTTTTGTTTTTATTGATTTTACTTGTCCCAAAGTATCAGCCTTTACCTGAATATTTGTGCCAATTCCCATCATCAATACAAATATTCCCACAATTATAAGCGTTCTTTTTAATTTTTTTATCATTTGGCAAACCTCCCAAGTTATAAATAACTGTCTTTAATTATACTCTACAACTCTTATTAAAGAAAACACAATTTTAAATACTGCTATAGTCAATACTAAAAATATCTTTAGTAAACTTCCCAGTACCGCAATTGTCACTCTGCATATAAACATTATAATTGCTATTATGTATTTCACTAAACTTTTTGCTCTATCCATAGCCTTACCTCCTAGATGCATACTGTGGCATATCATGATTTACTTCTGCTGTATAATACCCATTCATTGTTGATGATGCATTAAACAATGATGCCAGCAAATATTTTTTGATATTTTTCACTTTAGTTGTATTTGATTTAAAGCAACTCATAACATACTCTAAATGTGAAAAATTAAGTTTAAGAAATCTTGATTTTACAACTTCCTTCGGAAACGAATTGCTCGCTATGACAATATAATCATTCGTGCTAACTGTAACTTCTGTCATCATTTCAACTATTCCATCTATTAGTTCTGCATCAAGTGGATAACGTTCTTTTAATGCATCGTATTCAATATTGTCTTTGATTAAATCCATATAAAGTTCATATTCAGATTTTTTCTTATCGCATCCCATCCTATCTGCTTTAGGCATAGTTATACTAAGCCCTTTTTTATGCGTCCAATTATCTGCACCTGTCATATCTGGCTCTTCGCCTTCTGTTAGCGGATAAGATAAGATATTAGTATTAATATTTTTAGTATTATTTATATTAGTATTATTAGGGTCTAATTCTTGAACCTCTTGAATTTCATTTTCTGAACTGCCGGAAGTATAATTATTGAACTCCTTGTAGTTCAATTTCTGAACTTCCTGAGTTTCAATTTTTGAACTTCTTGAAGTATAATTGTTGAACTTCTGTGTATTCTTCGGTGTTTCTGGTGTATTTGTATACCTTCCACCCAAAGTTTTTTCTTGTTCTGTGCTTTCTTTTTCCACAAGAAAACTTTTAACATATAATATGTTTGGAAGCCCCAAACCTCTTTTCTTTTTTTCAACTAATCCAAAATCTACCAGCTCCTGCAGATATTTCACAGCTGTTGCTCTTGCCATATTCATATCGCTCATAATATCTTTTATCTGATAAATAATATAAACCCTATTTTCTTCATCCAGCCATCCATTTTTCATAGATAAACTCATTCTGTCTAAAAGCAAACCATATAGCATCTTAGCGTCCACTGATAATCCAATGAAAGCCTTATCATGTACTAACAATTTAGGTACTTTTATGAAACTATATTGGTCGGCTTGTTTTCCATAATAATATTCAAATGCCATACACTAATCCTTTCCTTTCTTCCATTCCTTTAGCAATGAATAGATTACTTTCTCCATTTCTTTTTTCGTGTAAGTCGAATCAAAAAATTCAGACAACTTGTTTTCTTTAAGCGTCACATTGCATATCCTTTTTTGTACCTTTGCCTTGTCAGCAAAGAGTATTTGACTTACCTCTTCGAATGACAAATTTTCCTGATTTTCTCTAATTATCCGTACATTGTCTTTACTTACCTTTTTACCTTTACAAATGTTTTCATAAATTAATTGTTGATATTCTGTTTTCAAAAATGAAATCTCTACACCTAATACAAATGTTATTTGTTTATCATCCACCAATTTGCTTAACTCTGGTATTAGTTCCGTAAGTCTTATATATCTTTGAACCTGTCTGTCTGAAATTCCTGCCAACTGTCCTATCTGTTTTGCCGATGACATTTCATCTGAACTTTTTCCCTGATGTGCTAAGGCTTCCATTTTCATTTTATAAGCTTTTGCTTTTTCACTTGGTAATGTATCTTCTCTTTGAAAGTTTGCATCAACCATAAGTGGTATAGCCTCTTCATGGCTTATATCTTTTATAATTGCTGAAACTTTTTCCTTTCCTACAATTTCACAGGCTCTCTTTCTTCTGTGCCCTGAAATTATTTCATATTCACCATTGCCCAAAGGTCTTACCAATAAAGGTGATAATATTCCATTGTTCTCTATTGATTTAGCCAGCTCAAACATTTTTTCGTTATCAACCACACTGAATGGGTGATCTTTAAATTGATGCAATTTGTTTATATCTATTTCACTAATCATATCGTTGTTTACACCAAGTAATTCATTGTAACTTGTTAATTTAATTTTCTCTCTTGTTGCCATGTTCTAAAACCTCCTCTGTAACTTTCATATAGCTTTGTGCTACCTTTCCTTTAGGATCATGTTTAAATATACTTGTACCTTTAATTGATGTTTCCGCTGCTCTTACAGACATTGGCACTTTACTATTAAACATTGGAATATCTGATGCATATGTTTCATAGATTGCTGTTGAAATATCCTTTGCGTAATTTGTCCTATAGTCCACCATTGTAAGTAAAATTCCTTCAATCTCCAATTTAGGATTAATCTGTCTTTTTACTCTTGCGATTGTCTTTATTAACTGCTGCAAGCCTTTTACCGGTAAATATGAAACCTGCACCGGTATTAATACTGTATCTGCACACGCAAGGGCATTGATTGTAATGATTCCAAGACTAGGCATACAGTCAATTAAAATATAATCGTAATCATCTTCTACCTTTTCTATAAACTCTCTCATTAACAATTCTCTACTCATAACATTTACCAAAGAAACTTCTATTCCTGATAATTCAATATTTGATGGCAATATGTCTATTCCTTCTTCGTGTTTAACTATTCCTCTATTTTCTGGCAATTTTTCTTCGTTTACTATGTCCATAAGCACATTTGCAAGTGTATAATCTAACTGGTCCGGTTCATTTATACCTACACTAATTGTCAAACTTCCCTGAGGATCCGCATCTATTAAAAGGACCTTCTTCCCTTCTCTTGCCAAACCCACTCCCAAATTTAATGTTGTTGTAGTCTTTCCTACTCCACCCTTTTGATTTGCTATTGCTATTATTTTACACATTTGTTCTCTCTCCTTCGTCTTTAAAACTTTTTAACTTTCTGTTTCCCATACTGCTGTTTTTAAGCCTTTTTTGTTCTGCCATTTTCTTTTCAAAGTTCTCCACCCTCTGCTGCTCTTTTAGATTCTCATTTTCTTCTATCTTTAAAAGAATCATTGAAATTACTTTAATCAATTCCATTAATTCATCATTTTTAGGTGTAACTTTATCCAGCCTTTTTAATTCTTCATATACATATGTAAGTTGCGCCTTAAGGGCTCCAAACACGCGAATGGAACCCTTTACAACTACTTTACGGTCTGTTGTTCTCTTTATTAAATAATCCTGCTTTGTAAGTCCTGATATGTCTACAAGTCTGTTTAATAACTCTGCTTCTTCATCAGAAACTCTAAATGCAACTACTCTGCTGCGCCATCTTCCTTTGCTATCCAATTTTCTATCAGACATCTCCTAATTCTCCTTTAATTTCATCCAGTTTATTAATCATCTCCAACTGCTTTGATGGGAACAAATGCGCATAGTGATATGTAATTCTTACACTTTCATGCCCCATTCGTTCTGCAATCTCCAGTGCTGAAAATCCCATATTTATAAGAAGTGAAACATGACTGTGTCTTAAATCATGCAATCTGATTTTTGGTACTCCTGACATTTCACTGCCTCTTTCCATTTCATGTTGAAAATATCTTTTTGATAATGGAAATATTCTTTCTTTTCCATCAGGCTCATACATACTATTAATCAGGTCTTCCATTTCTTCATTTAAAAACTCCGGCATATATATTGTTCTTACACTTTTTGCAGTTTTAGGAGTTAATATTAGCTTTTCACCTCTTACCACCTGATAATTTTTAGTAATGGAAACCGTCTTCTTTTCAAAGTCAAAATCTTCCGGAGTTAGTGCCAATAATTCTCCAATTCTTAATCCACACCAATAAAGCATTTCAAATCCATAAAATGATAATGGCTTGTCCATCACACATTCAATAAATGCTTTATATTGTTCCTGTGTCCAAAACATTATGTTGCCTCCTCTTTTACTTCCCATACTGCCGGCAATCTTTGCAGGATTGTTTTTCAAATCATAAAATTTTACAGCATGGTTGAATATTGCGCTTAACTGTGCGTGTAATGTTGCAAGATATGACTGGGAATATGACTTTCCTTTTTCATCCCTATACTCAATCATTTCTTTCTGCCAATGTCTTACATCCTTTGCAGATATATCTATCATTTTTCTTTCTCCAAAGAATGGTATGATTTTTGTTTTTACCATTGTTTCCTTGTTTTCCCAGGTTGTCTCCTTAACCCTATGCCTTACATCGGCCTCGTAGATTTCATAAAAATTTAAAAATGTCATATCAAGATTAAAATTTCTTTTCATCTTTTCAGCAGTTTCCCATTCACTTGCTTCTCTCTTTGTTGCAAATCCACGTTTAGTTGTCTGTTTCTTTACTCCGTAATAATCAACATAACGAAACTTTACATACCAACTGTTTCTTTTTTCATCTTTGTAAACTGACATTTTTTCCTCCTACTCCTCGTTGTAAATAAGTTTCTTAAAAAAATACTTTGTGTTTACTTTTCCTCGAACTACGATATATCCTTTTTCTTTTAGTTCAGCATTAAGCATTCTTATGATTTCATATGCCTTTCCTTCTGAAACATTTAGCATCTCTGTTACATCATGAACTTCCATAAACATCTTGTCTGTCATATTTGTAATCTCCTTTCTCTCTTTTGATTAAATTATTCTTGTTTGACCGTAGTTCTACTTTAGTCCTTTTACTTTCCAAATAGGAGTTAGTGGCACTATACCTTTTCCTTTAATCAACTTCTTCTTTCTCTTGTAACCAACGTTAAACAAATTTGTTTTTTTATCAGGCTTAAAGTTCCAATTCCCTTTATTTATCGGCTTTTCAAGCAAAAAAAGAAGAGCTATTTCAACTTATTAGTCAAAATAACTCTTCTTATTCTTGATTTTGTTCTCAAAATGTTCTCATAAGAGACTTATATTGGGTGCTTTCCCTTTGTTTACAAGGTATTCGAACGTGCGTTCACTTATTCAAACTCAATAGTTCCAGGTGGCTTACTCGTCAAATCATACATTACTCTGTTGACTCCTCGCACCTCATTTATAATTCTGCTCATTACCTTTGATAATACTTCATACGGTATTTCTGCAGCTTCTGCTGTCATAAAATCTACAGTATTTACTGCACGGAGTGCAATGGCGTAGTCATATGTTCTTTCGTCACCCATTACACCTACGCTTCGCATGTTTGTGAGCGCTGCGAAATACTGTCCGATTGTTTTGTCCAATCCGGCATTTGCAATTTCCTCGCGATAGATTGCATCTGCATCCTGAACCATTTTAACTTTCTCGGCTGTTACTTCGCCGATGATACGGATTCCAAGTCCCGGTCCTGGAAATGGCTGGCGGTATACAAGATAATCAGGTATGCCCATTTCTAAGCCGGCTTTTCTTACTTCGTCCTTAAACAAGTCACGAAGTGGTTCGATTATTTCTTTAAAATCTACGCAATCAGGTAATCCTCCTACATTGTGATGTGATTTGATTACTGCAGACTCACCACCTAAACCACTTTCTACAACGTCAGGATAAATTGTTCCCTGTACTAGAAAGTCTACTGCTCCGATTTTCTTTGCTTCTTCTTCAAATACACGGATAAATTCTTCTCCGATAATTTTACGCTTCTTTTCAGGTTCAGTTACTCCTGCTAATTTGCTATAGTAACGTTCCTGTGCATTTACACGAATAAAGTTTAAGTCATATGGACCATCAGGACCAAATACAGCTTCTACTTCATCTCCTTCATTTTTACGAAGTAAACCGTGGTCTACAAATACACATGTAAGCTGTTTTCCAATTGCTTTTGAAAGCATTACTGCTGCAACAGATGAATCTACACCACCTGATAATGCGCACAATACTTTTCCATCTCCAACTTTTTCGCGGATTGCCTTAATTGATTCCTCTACAAATGAATCCATTCTCCATTCACCTGAGCATTGGCATACTCCACGAACAAAATTGTAAAGCATCTTTGTTCCTTCCTGCGTATGAAGTACTTCAGGATGGAACTGTATTGCATAAAGTTTCTTATCTGCATTTTCTGCTGATGCACAAGGGCAGTCCTTTGTATGAGATGATATTTCAAATCCAGGTGCTACCTTTGATATATAATCAAAATGACTCATCCAACAAATTGTTTTAGGTGAAACGCCTTCAAATATCTGTGAATTTGTTTTATCTATGATTACTTCTGTTTTACCGTACTCGCGAACGTCTGCACGTTCTACCTTTCCTCCTAAAACATGCATCATAAGCTGTGCTCCGTAGCAAAGTCCTAAAACAGGAACTCCCATTTCAAATAATTCCTTTGAATATGTTGGAGAATCAGCTTCATAACAACTATTAGGTCCTCCGGTTAAAATAATTCCCTTTGGATTCATAGCTTTTATTTTTTCAATGTCAGTCTTATAAGAATAAATCTCACAATATACATTGCATTCACGAACTCGTCTTGCAACCAGCTGATTATACTGACCACCAAAATCAAGTACGATTACTAATTCTTTCTTCACTATAATTCCTCCTAATTAATATGTGTTTCCACTTGAATCGTTGGCTAATTTTCGAAAACATTTATTAAAACTGAACTTTATTCATTTTGTTTTCTCCTATAATGGCTTTAACCAATTTATTGTAAAATACGATAAATGCTATTAATATCATTAATTGTATTTTTCTCAAATCATTAACAATTCTACATTATTTTTAATATTAAAACAAGTAGGCTATTGTTAAAACCATAACAATATAAACCTTTTCTTAAATTAACAAAGCACCTGACATTTATTAATATCAGGTGCTCGTATTTAAATACCTTACTTCTAAAATTGATTCATTAGCTGCAGATCAAACTTCATTAATCATTAATCTTATATGAAACTATACTCCCTTACTTTACTTTCGATTTATCATACCTAATCAAAATCGTGTTTCAAAAATACCATCTGCAAATAATTTAATATATCTACATATATAAGGATGTTATCTTTCAAATCTCTGTAACAACGTTGCCACTTGGAGATTAATAACCATCCTTCAATCCACTCTCTTCTTACAACTCTTCCGATCCGTTGTACCTTATGTAGATAATCCGGTAACTCCTTTCTTACCTATATTTGACTAATATTCACTCGATTCCAATTGTTCTGTTTTCCTAGCACGGATTAAATAAATATTGGAGTCTCTCGTTTTCTCCTATAGGACTTTTTCCCATTAAACATTCCTCTTGGATACTTACTTAATTTTCATCTCATGACACGTTCTAATGATAATTTTTAGAAGCCTTACGGTATTAATTTCTTATTAAGTTTTAATGTACTTTTCCTTTAACTTGTAACTATAATTTAGCACATTTTTATGCAGTTTTAAAGGGTTTAAAAACATGTTTTTAATCTTTGTAACCATTGCTGTTTTTGGCCTTTTTAAATCCTTTTTATTTTCCTGTTTTTTATGAAAAATACACAATATTTTAAAATGTCAACTTTATTATTTTTTGTCTTTTTCCAAATACTGTTTTACGTATTTTGCAGTATAAGATGTAGGGTGTTTTGCTACCTCCTCAGGAGTTCCCGAAACTACAACAGTTCCACCTCTGTCTCCTCCATCAGGACCCATGTCAATAATATAATCTGCGGTTTTAATAACATCAAGATTATGCTCTATTACAACTACCGTGTTTCCTTCGGCTGCAAGCCTTTGTAGAATTTCTACTAACTTGTGTACATCTGCAAAATGAAGTCCTGTTGTAGGTTCATCAAGTACATAAATTGTTCTTCCCGTACTTCTTTTACTTAATTCTGTAGCAAGTTTAATTCTCTGAGCTTCTCCACCGGATAATGTAGTTGATGGCTGTCCTAATTTAATGTATGACAATCCAACATCGTATAAAGTCTGTATCTTGTTATGAATTTTTGGTACATTTTTGAAAAAGTCCAATGCCTCCTCAACTGTCATATCAAGTACATCGTATATGCTCTTTCCTTTATACTTAACCTCTAATGTTTCACGATTATATCTCTTTCCACCACATACTTCACATGGCACATAAACATCCGGAAGAAAATGCATTTCTACCTTTAAAATACCATCACCTGAACAAGCTTCACAACGGCCGCCTTTAACATTAAAACTAAAACGACCTTTCTTGTAACCTCGCTCCTTAGCATCCATTGTATTTGCAAATAAATCTCTAATAGTGTCAAATACCCCTGTATAAGTTGCCGGATTAGAACGTGGAGTTCTTCCTATTGGAGACTGATCAATATCAATAATTTTATCTAACTGCTCTACTCCCTCTATTGTCTTATGCTTTCCGGGAATATATCTTGCTCTGTTTAACTGTTTTGCAAGAGATTTATATAAAATTTCATTTACAAGTGAACTCTTACCTGAACCTGAAACACCTGTTACACATGTAAGCACTCCTGTAGGAATTTTTACATTTATATTTTTTAAATTATTTTCCTTTGCTCCAACGATTTTAAGCCAACCTGTCGGTTTTCTTCTTGTTTTTGGAACAGGAATCTTTATTTCACCACTTAAGTATTTTCCTGTAATTGAGTTTGGATTCTTCATAATATCTTCAGCCGTTCCGGTAGCTATAACTTCACCTCCGTGGGCTCCTGCTCCCGGACCTATATCTACTATGAAATCTGCTGCTCTCATTGTATCTTCGTCATGCTCAACTACTATCAATGAATTACCCAAATCACGCAAATGTTTAAGTGTTGCAAGTAACTTATCATTGTCATTCTGATGAAGACCGATACTTGGTTCGTCTAATATATAAGCGACTCCAACAAGCCCTGACCCTATCTGGGTTGCAAGACGTATTCTCTGAGCTTCTCCACCGGATAATGTTCCCGTTGCTCTTGAAAGACTTAAATAGTCCAATCCTACATCAACCAAAAACTTGAGTCTTCCCTTTATTTCTTTAAGAATTTCATCGCCGATTTTATGTTGCATTTCTGACAGTTCAACATTTTCCAAAAACTCTCTTAAATCCCTAACAGGCATTTCTGTCATCTCATAAATATTCTTATCTGCAATTGTTACAGCAAGCGATTCTTTTTTTAATCTTTGTCCGCCACAATTCTTACACGGTGTAATTCTCATGTATGTCTCATATTCTGCCTTTGTTGATTCTGCACTTGTTTCTCTATATCGTCTTTCAACATTTCTTATAAGCCCCTCAAATGCAATATCATAAACACCTTCTCCACGCTGTCCTCTATAATGAACAGGCACGGAAACTCCATTTGTTCCATATATCAAAATATCATGAATTTCCTGTGGATAGTCTTCAAATGGTGTATCTAAATCAAAATTATATTTTTTACCTAAAGCCTTAAGAATGGCATTTGCAAAGCTCTTACCATCATTTGCACTCTGCCACCCAAGAACAACTATCGCTCCCTGATTAATACTTAAACTTTTGTCAGGAATCATTAAATCCTCATCAAACTCCATCTTATATCCTAATCCATAACAATCAGGGCACGCACCAAACGGATTATTAAACGAAAAACTTCTCGGCTGAATTTCATCAATACTAATTCCACAATCCGGGCATGAAAAATGCTGACTAAATGTCATTGGTTCTCCATCAATTACATCGATAATCATTAAACCATCTGCTAATTTAAGTGCATTATCAATAGAGTCATTAAGTCTCTTTTCCATTCCTTCTCTAATTGCAAGTCTATCTACAACTATTTCAATATTATGCTTTATATTCTTATCTAATGTTATGTCTTCTGTTAGTTCGTACATATTTCCATCTACACGAACACGTACATATCCACTTCTTTTCGCTCCTTCAAGCACTTTTTCATGGCGTCCTTTTCTTCCTCTAACAACTGGTGCAAGAACCTGAATCTTTGTTCTTTCAGGAAGTGCCATTATCTTATCCACCATTTCATCAACAGTCTGTTTTTTTATTTCGCGGCCACATTTCGGGCAATGCGGAATACCTGCTCTCGCAAATAAAAGTCTTAAATAGTCATATATTTCCGTAACAGTTCCAACTGTAGAACGTGGATTTCTATTTGTTGACTTCTGGTCTATTGAAATTGCCGGAGGAAGTCCTTCTAAACTTTCTACCTGTGGTTTTTCCATCTGTCCTAGGAATTGTCTTGCATAAGAAGATAATGATTCCATATATCTTCTCTGCCCCTCAGCATAAATTGTATCAAATGCAAGAGACGATTTACCTGAGCCACTAAGACCTGTCAATACGACAAATTCATCTCTTGGAATATCTATATCTATATTTTTTAAATTGTGCTCTGCTGCACCTCTGATTTTTATATATTTTTTATTATCCAATTGTCTGTCCTCTCTACATGCAGGGTGTTCTGAATATTAATTAAAAATAACAAGCTGTAAATTCACTACAATTATTATAATTATATTTTCTCTCAAACCTCTTACACTATGCCTATATTCAAATCTGTTTAATTCAAATATTTTCGCAAATCTGCTATCTTATCTCTAAATTCTATTGCTGACTCAAAATCAAAATCAGCTGCTGCCTTCTGCATTTTCTTTGTCAGCTTATCTATCAATTTGCGAATTTCCTTTGAATCCATTGATTCCGGATCTTTCTCAATATCATTAATCTTCTTGTCCACTTCTTTTGAAATACTAATAAGGTCACGCACTGCTTTAATAATAGTTTTTGGCGTAATTCCATGCTCCTTATTGTACTTCATCTGTATATCTCTACGACGATTTGTCTCATCTATGGCAACCCTCATGGAATCTGTAATCTTGTCCGCATACATGATTACATGTCCTTCTGCATTTCTTGCTGCACGACCTATCGTCTGAATAAGTGACGTCTCAGATCTTAAAAATCCTTCCTTGTCTGCATCAAGTATCGCTACCAAGGCAATTTCAGGAATATCAAGACCTTCCCTTAAAAGGTTAATTCCTACAAGTACATCAAATTGGTCAAGTCTCATATTTCTTATAATTTCTGCTCGCTCCAATGTATCTATGTCCGAATGAAGGTATTTAACCCTGATTCCAACTTCCTTCATATAGTCAGTCAAATCCTCTGCCATCCTCTTAGTCAAAGTAGTAACTAATATTTTATTCTTCTTTTCTACTTCTTTATTAATTTCAGAAATTAAATCATCTATCTGCCCTGCAACCGGTCTCACTTCAACCTCAGGATCCAAAAGACCTGTAGGTCTGATAACCTGTTGTGCTCTTAATAACTCATGCTGACTCTCGTATTCTCCCGGTGTTGCCGAAACAAACATAATCTGATCAATCATGCTTTCAAATTCATCAAAATTAAGTGGTCTGTTATCTTTTGCTGATGGAAGTCTGAATCCATAATCCACCAGTGTTGTCTTTCTTGACTGATCGCCTGCATACATTCCTCTAATCTGTGGAACTGTAATATGCGATTCGTCTACTATTATTAGAAAATCATCTCCAAAATATTCCATTAATGTATGAGGTGTCGCACCCGGCTCTAATCCTGCCATATGTCTTGAATAATTCTCTATGCCTGAGCAAATGCCGGTTTCCCTAAGCATTTCCATATCAAAATTAGTACGCTCGGCGATTCTTTGTGCTTCAATCAGCTTATCCTCACTCTTAAAATAAGCTACCTGTTCTGCCAGTTCCTTCTCAATTGCCGCAATCGCACCTTCCATCTTTTCAGGTGGAATAACATAATGAGAATTAGGGAAAATTGCCACATGTTCCAGTCTGTTCTTAACTTCACCTGTTAATGTATCAATTTCCGTTATCCTGTCCACCTCATCTCCAAAAAATTCTATACGGACTGCCGTGTCGCCATATGAAGACGGAAATACCTCAACAACATCTCCTCTTACGCGAAAAGTACCACGCTTAAAATCCATATCGTTGCGATTATATTGTATCTCTATTAATTTTCTTATTACTTCATCTCTATCCTTAATCATTCCCGGTCTTAGGGAAACAACCATATTCTTATAATCAATCGGATCTCCTAAGCCATAAATACAGGAAACTGACGAAATAATAATAACGTCTTTTCTTTCCATCAAAGCCATTGTTGCCGAATGTCTTAATTTATCTATTTCATCATTTATTGCCGAATCTTTTTCTATATAAGTATCTGTACTTGGCACATACGCCTCCGGCTGATAATAATCATAATAGGAGACAAAATATTCCACTGCGTTATTTGGAAAAAATTCTTTAAATTCACCATATAACTGAGCTGCCAAAGTCTTGTTATGAGCAATAATCAGCGTTGGTTTATTAAGTTGTTGTATAACATTCGCCATTGTAAATGTCTTACCTGAACCTGTTACACCTAATAAGGTTTCACACTGATTACCTTTTTTAAATCCTTCAACTAATTCTTCTATTGCCTGGGGCTGATCCCCTGTCGGCTTAAATTCTGATACTAATTCAAAATGATCCATAAAATACCTCTGTTATATTTATCCCCTTATTTTATGTGATGCCAGAGTCAAAAGGTCTAAGTCCCACATGAGTTTGCCCACAAATAGGGGCTTTCGCCCTAGCATCATATTATTTCATTATAAAACTTTTACTCTATTCGATATCTTCTTAGTATTGCTACCTGATTAGTATATCATTCAGGCAAAAAAAAGTACAGAACAAAATCGAACTTTTGTTCTGTACGCTTTTAACAATTTTTTATTCTTCTGACAATGTATCTATTGCTTTTTGTAACTGGTCATCTCTTTCTGTCTCAGAATTTTCTTCTACTTTAATATCCGGCTCAATGCCTGTTCCCTGAATATTAACTCCACTTGGTGTAAAATATCTCTGTATCGTAAGTTTTATTGCCGAACCGTCAGATAATGGCATTATTGTCTGTACAATTCCTTTTCCAAATGATGTATATCCTATTATTGTACCTGCCTTAAAATCTTTAATTGCCCCTGCAAAAATCTCTGCTGCACTGGCACTGTTTTCATTCTGTAAAACAACCATAGGCATATCAAGGCAATTTGCATCAGATTTTTGTTCCTCTTTATTGCCATCTTTATCCTCAGTGTACACCAAAACTCCCTCAGGCAAAATATCATCTAACATATTTACTACAGTTTTATACATTCCACCCGGATTATCTCTAACATCAAAAATAATAGACTTCATTCCCTGCTTCTTTAAACTTTCCAAGCCCTCTTTAAACTGATTGTATGTAACCTCATCAAATTCTGTTATCTGCATGTATCCTATATTATTATCAAGCATTTTTGTTTCTATTGTAGGAACATTAACTTCATCTCTTTCAATTTCCATATCAATGTACTTTGATGTAGATGGACGATATACTGTGACTTTAACCTTAGTTCCTTTATCTCCTTTCATCTTTGCAACAACGGAGCTTAAATCTTCACCGGTTACTTCTTCATCTTCTACTTTATATATAATATCCTTAGCTTTAACACCCGCTTTATCTCCAGGTGCTCCGTCAAATACTCTAACTGCAGTAATTACTCCCGTATCATTATTCTGGCTAACAACAACACCTATTCCACAGTAGCTTCCGCTAGTACTTTCAAGCAATGACTGATATTCTTCTTTTGTATAATACACAGAATATGGATCATCTAATCCATTTAAAAGACCTTTATAAATACTGTCTTTTATTTTTTCATCATTCTTATTGTCATTGTAATCCAAATAATAATCATCAATCAATTTATTTAGATAATTCATCTTTGTCTGTACTTGTGATGCAATGTTATCTGAGCTATTTGTCTTAATTATTGTTGAAATTGTACCTGCTGCAAATCCACCTCCAAATACAAACACAACAACCAAAATTACGCCTATTATTTTAGCAGCTTTCTTTTTTTTCATAATTTATATGTCTCCTTATAATAGTTATTTATATTTTTGCCGTATATAACAGAACAAAGGCACCCACTATTTTATCTTAGCAGTGTGCCTTCGTTTTCTTTATTTGCTCACGTAATTCCAAGGACTTACATATGCCCCATTTAATCGTACACTAAAATGCAAATGATTTCCTGTTGACGAACCTGTTGTTCCTACAAGCCCTATAACGTCTCCTGCACTTACATTTTGTCCTGCTGATACAATTAATGCAGAACAATGCATATATACAGTATATACACCATTGCCGTGATCTATTCCAATCCAATTTCCTGCTGTTGTACTATAGTTTGCCCACGCAACCTGTCCTGATGCGGCTGCCACAATTCTTGTTCCTGCCGGAGCCGGTATGTCTATACCTGAATGATATGACTGTTTGCCTGTAAATGGATCTGAACGGTATCCAAAATCAGATGATACTGTGCTATATCCAGGCAAAGGCCAAATATATCCTGTTGCAGAATTTACGGTATTTTGTGTACTTCCTGCATTGCTGTCAGTATTTGGATTTGTCTTAGTTACTCCTGTTGAAGCAGAACTCTGTCCTGTACTTTTATTAGCATTCTGAGCTGCAAGTGCTGCTTTTCTAGCTGCCTCTTCTCTTGCCTTTTCAATGCTTTCCATTTCCTGAATAACCTGTTTCTGATTGCTGATTTCATCATCTATATTATCTTTGTTTTTCTTTCCTGCAGAAATCAGGTTATTATATTCTTCCATTTCTTTTTCTTTTGCATCAGACAATATCTGCAAATCGCTCTTTTGTTTTGAAAGCTTTGTTTGCAAATTCTCTAAATTAGTTTTACTGTCTTCTAACGCAACTTGAGTATCAGCAATTTCCTGCTTTGTCTCTTTCATTTTATTTAACATTTTTCTGTCATATGATGAAATTTCTGATATGTATTCTGCTTTATTAAGAAAATCGCCAACACTCTTTGATGACAAAATCAAATCCAACATCTGTGTATCGCCATTTTCATACATAAACTGTATTCTAAGTTTCATCGCAGCATACTGATTCTCTATGCTTGCCTGAGCATTCTCTAATTTTTTTTCATTTTTCTTTATTTTATTTTCAGTTTTATCAAGTTCATTCTCGTTGTCATACATTTGTTTTGAAATAGCTGAAACCTGAGAATCCACTGTATTAATAAATGTTTTTGCGTCAGCCTTTGATTTTTCCAAATCATTAATCTGCTGTTGAACATCTTCCTGCTGATTCTGCAAATTATTTAATTTATCTTTTTCGTCCTTAATTGTAGCTCTAGACGGCACTGCCGTTCCTATTATTAAGCTAAGGACAAGAACTCCACACAATATCCTGTCTCTTTTTTTCATGAACATTCTCCTCATATATGTGTTGCCCCTTCCCTTTGGTCGGTGGCTGTTCGTCGGAAACATTTATAGAAAATGAACTTCGTTCATTTTGTTTCCTCCTCTTTAAACCTTTAAGTGCTTTCTAATTGATAAAATACTTCCTACAAATCCAATTCCTGCACCGATTCCTAATCCCATAGGAACCAATACTGCAAAAATTGTGCTCTGTGGTAAAAATACAATTATAGAAGATAATGCACTAAACTGCTGCATTACGAATGCGACAACCTTTTCATATAACACTTTAATAAGTACTAATGGAATTGTTGCTCCTACTAAACCTATAACTATACCTTCTATGATAAATGGCGCTCTTACAAAAATATTTGAAGCACCAATTAACTTCATTACTTTTATTTCCTTCTTACGAACAGAAATACCAATCATTACCGTATTACTAATAAGGAAAATACCTACAGCAAGCAATACAACAATTATGGCTACAGATGCATATCCAACAAGCCTTCCAAAGCTTGTCATTGCGCTTACTGTTCCTTCTGAATAATTTACTGTTCTTACACCCTCTACCTGAGACATCTCATCTGAAAAACTTTTCTGGTCTTCTATATTTTTCAAATATACTGTATAAGATGCTGAATTTGCCAACGGATTGTCATCCTTAAATCCTTCTGCTAAGTCTTCATTCTGTTTAAAATATTCTACTTTAAAATTATCCCACGCTTCTTCTGCTGAAGTAAATGTGTAATTTGCCACTTTATCATTTGCAGCTATCTGCGCCCCTATGGCATCAATTCCTGCTTGATCTATTCCTTCGTTAAAAAATATAGTAATTCCTACCTGGTCTTCTGCTGATTTTACAATGTACTGGAAATTTACTACAATTGTATAAAACATACCAATCAAAAATACACAGGCAGCTATTGTACTAATCGAAGCAAGTGAAAATAATTTGTTTCTCTTTATATTTACAAGCCCTTGTTTAAGGCAATATAATGCTGTTCTAATTTTCATCTTTAATCCACCTTACTGTCGCTTACCTTTATTCCTTTTTTCATTGTAATTACTCTTTTTTGCATTCGCTCAACTATTTCCATATTATGCGTAACTACAACTACCGTCGTTCCCTGTTTGTTAATCTCATCCAACAATTTCATGATTTCCCATGAATTTCCCGGATCCAGGTTTCCGGTTGGCTCGTCTGCCAACAACAACGCCGGCTTATTTACCAACGCTCTTGCAAGTGCAACTCTCTGCTGTTCACCACCTGATAACTCATTTGGAAATGACTTATATTTTTCAGAAAGCCCAACTAAAGATAACATTCTAGGAACATTTTTCTTTATTTCTCTTGTGGACACACCTATTACTCTCTGCGCAAATGCGATATTTTCATATACATTTCTATCTTTCAAAAGACGGAAATCCTGAAATACAACTCCTACTTTTCTTCTGTATTTTGCAGTCTTTCCTGATCTTAGTTTTCTTAATTCAGTATCGTTTACGATAATTTTTCCTTCTGTCGGTTCTAATTCCTTCAAAAGTAATTTAATAAATGTTGATTTGCCTGAACCGCTTGTTCCTACGACAAATACAAACTCTCCTTCTTCAATTTCTATATTAAGGTTACTTAGCGCCGGTGCACCATTACCATACGACTTAGTAACATTTTCAAACGTAATCATTTTCTCTGTCCTCTCAACCTGTCGTGACTCCTAAAAGCATTTGAAATGCGCAGAAAAACTGCGCATTCCATTATAGCCATATTTAGAATTCATTCATACTATCCATGTAATTCATATATTTTACTACCATTAATGCAATCTTAAATGTTATTGCATCTTCAAACACTCTTAAATCAAGTCCTGTGCTCTTTTGTAATTTATCTAATCTGTATACAAGTGTATTTCTATGAATATATAACTGTCTTGATGTTTCAGATACATTCAAATTATTTTCAAAGAACTTATTTATTGTTGTAAGTGTTTCTTCATCAAAATCATCAGGTGACTTTCCATTGAAGTTTTCCTTTATAAACATCTTACAAAGAGGAATAGGTAACTGATAAATCAAACGTCCAATTCCTAAGTTGTTATATGCAATAACACTCTTATTGCTATAGAAAATCTTTCCTACATCTAAAGCCATCTTTGCTTCCTTATAAGAACGTGACACTTCTTTTAATTCTGAAATAATTGTACCATATGCAACTGTTGCCTTAACCATTGCTTCTGTATTTAACATATCAACAATTGTTTCTGAAATCTTCTGAACATCTTCATATCCTTGTTTTTCTTCAAGATTCTTAATTAAGATTATGCTCTTTTCATCTACTGCTGTAATAAAATCTTTCTTCTGTGTTGCAAATAATGTTCTGACAGTTTCTAATGCAACACTGTCTTTTTCATTCTTTGTTTCAATAATGCACACAACTCTTCTTGTATCCATGTCTATGTGCAATTTCTTAGCTCTGTTATAAATATCAACCAACAAAAGATTATCTAACAAAAGATTCTTTATGAAATTATCTTTATCAAATCTTTCTTTATACGCTACCAAAAGATTCTGTATCTGGAAGGCTGCCATCTTTCCAATCATAAATACATCATCATTTGCTCCCTGAGCTATTAAAATTAATTCTAACTGGTTCTCATCATATACCTTAAAAAATTGGTATCCCTGAACAGACTGGCTATCTGCCGGTGAACCTGCGAATGCAATTATAGCATCTTTAAACTGGTTTCCAATCTGGGAAGTACTGGCAACTATTTTCCCATCTGTATCAGCAACATATAAGTCAACTCTTGATATGTCTTTTACTCCTTTGATTGTTGATTGTAGTATCTGATTTGAAATCATTCTGTATACCTCTATTTCTTTATAATTTAATGCATCCCAACATTTTGTTTTCTAAGAAATTATAATTTAAAATTATAAATTTTATGTGTACGTAAATCTTTTCTGACTAGAGTTTATCTTTTTATTTCCATCAAAATAAACTCAACACATTCTTATTCTATAGTTTAATATAATTTTCATTAAAAAAAAAGAGAAAATACACTTTTTTTGTGCATTTCCTCTTTTTTTCACATTTATTTCATTTTTACTAGTTTGTGATAACCTGTTCTGTTTCTTTATCAAAGATATGCAACTTTGTAAGATCCATTGCCATTCTTACTTCATCACCAGGTCTAGCCTGTGTACGAGGATTTACTCTTGCTGTACAATCGAATCCTTCTACATCGAAGTATAAGTAAACTTCAGCACCTAATAATTCGTATAATCTGATTGTTGTTGTAAATACACTTTCAGGTGACATTTCAATGAAGCTTTCTTCATCATGAATATCTTCTGGTCTGATACCCATAACAACTGTCTTTCCAACATATCCGCCTTCAACTAAAGCTCTAGCCTGATCAGCTGGTACTGTGATGTACTGTCTTGCCTGACCAATGTGAAGTTTAACATCTTCTCCATCTCTTTCAACTTCAGCGTCGATGAAGTTCATCTGTGGTGATCCCATGAATCCTGCTACGAATAAGTTAACCGGATTATCATATAAGTTCTTAGGTGAATCTACCTGCTGAACTACACCATCTTTCATAACTACGATTCTTGTACCAAGTGTCATAGCTTCTGTCTGGTCATGAGTAACGTAAATGATTGTTGCTCCTAATCTCTTATGAATCTTAGCAATTTCAACACGCATCTGAACTCTTAACTTAGCATCTAAGTTTGAAAGAGGTTCATCCATTAAGAATACCTTAGGATCACGAACGATTGCACGACCCATAGCAACTCTCTGTCTCTGACCACCTGATAAAGCCTTTGGCTTTCTGTCAAGTAAGTGTTCCAAATCAAGAATCTTAGCTGCTTCTTTAACTAATCTTTCAATTTCAGCCTTAGGTACTTTTCTTAACTTAAGACCGAACGCCATATTATCATATACTGTCATATGTGGATACAAAGCGTAGTTCTGGAAAACCATTGCGATATCTCTATCTTTAGGTTCTACATCGTTAACTAACTTGTCTCCAATATATAATTCTCCTGATGAGATTTCTTCAAGACCTGCAATCATACGAAGTGTTGTTGACTTACCACAACCTGATGGTCCTACGAAAATGATAAATTCCTTATCCTTGATTTCAAGGTTAAAATCTTTTACTGCAACAAATCCGTTAGGATATACCTTGCTAATGTTTTTTAATGATAAACTTGCCATAAGTTCCTCCTCTAATATCTAGTGCCTGGCGCAACATACTCCGCAAATCACGCCTCCGTACTCTTCTTTATTACAGTGGTTATTGTAAATCAGCCCCAAAGAAAATTCTATATTGTAAATAGCCAAAATATAATTTTATAATTTGGCTAAATTGTATATCGGCATTATTCTTTTGTTAATTTTATTGAATTTACCCCAATTGACACCTTACGTTCTTTGAGCAATCTGCCGATACCACGCTTAAATTCGTTTTTACTCATATTAAAATCATTTTTAATAACTTCCGGTTTTGCCTTATCTGTATATGGCAATTCACCACCCATTGCCTCTATTATTTCGTATATTTTCTTTGCATCGTCTTCCATTTGCAAATATGCTTTCTTCTGGAGGCTCAAATCCATCTTACCATCTTTTCTTACATTTATAACTCTTGCTTCAATCTGCTCACCTATCTGAACATTTCTGTGGAGTTCTCTTTTTAAAAGCATTCCGTGATATTTGTTATCTACTGCTACAAATGCTCCAAATCTTTCATTATAATTGTAAACTATACCTGAAACCTGATCATCTTTCACATATGGCGGATTATCTTCCAAATAATCGTATACATTCATGGTTCCACATAATCTGCTACTCTTATCAATATATAAAGCTATCAAGTATCTTTCACCCGGTCTTACCTGTGTTGTCTGTTCTTTATATGGAAGGAACAAATCTTTTTCAAGTCCCCAGTCAAGATATGCTCCATTTTTTGAAACATCTTTTACTGTAAGCATTGCTACTTCACCTAATGTTAATAGTGGCTGATTTACAGTAGAAATCAGTCTGTCCTCTGAATCTCTGTATATAAATACTTTTATTGAATCGCCAACACTAATATCCTGTGGTACCTGTTTCTTTGGTAACAATACCTGTTCTCTTTCATCCCCAAGATATACTCCTATTGTTGACTTTCTAACTACCTTTAATGTCTGATATTTTCCTAATTCAATCATGTGTTTCCGTCCTTTCTGTATCTGTTTTTATTTATAAATATTTAAATGCCTGCCATAAGATATTTTCTAACTATTTTTTAATTTTAATCAGACATTTTATTAATTATTTACGACTTTATTATATTTTATAAGGCGGGAGATTTCTACTCCCGCCTTAATATTTTTATTCATTATTCCTAAAATGTTAGTCTAAAATCATTTATCCTTATTCCTGAGTAATGAATTATTTTATTTTATAATGCTATTTATTTTGCAGCCTTACCTTTGCCAGTACATTCTCATCTTTATCTTCAAATGTAATTTCAATTTCATTTTCCTCACGATGCAAATATGCTGTCATCATTTCGCCTTCCATAGCTTCCTTATTATAGATAATATCAACCTCATAGTATTCAAAATCTGCCGGTACAAATTCTGCTGCAACCCTTAAGTAATCAGCATTATTCATATGACCATTATTATCTATATAAGTCTTTAGGACTTTAAATTCACCAACTTTTTCCCTTTCAGAAGAGAATTTGATTTTTCTGTCAGCCTTCAAATCATTTATTCCTTCTTCAATTACATATCCTTTTCTTTCTTCCTCGGATACTCTTATGGGATGGCGTGTTTCCATGTCCATTAAAACCCATATACTATCGGCTTCTACTAATTTTTCACCATCTAGCGATTCTATTTGAAATTTTCTGTCTCCATAAAAGCTGCTAAAACTACTTGCTGCCGTTCCAACACGGACTTTTTCGCCATATCTTAACTTCTTTTTTAATGAGATTTTGTATGAAACAAGTATCCATCCTTTGTTAACCTGTTTCATATGCTCAACTCCCATTCCTATGCTTGAAGACTGCATATTAGTGCAATCCTGTAGCAAATTTAAAATTCCATATAGTGGCAAATTTCCATTTCTGTCAACAGCACTGTAGCTTATCATTGTTTCAAATGTATACATATCTTAATATCTTTCTGACCAATCTTTATCCTGATTAGCTGAATTTTTTGTTGTCTGTGGTGCAGTTGTTTCTTCCTGCTTTGTTGTCTCAGCAGGCTTTGTTGTTTCTGGTGTAGTAGTTGTTTCTGGAGCCTTTGTTGTCTCCGGTACAGTAGTTGTTTCAGGTGTCTTAGCAACTACTGTTACTGTTACTTCAACTTCTCTTCTTGTATAAGCAATTCCTCTGTTAGCTGCTGCATATACTACCTTGTATGTTCCGGGAACATTTGAATTAACTGTACCTGTAATGCTTACATTCTTAGCGATATCAATAGCAACGCCCTTAAATGTCTTTAATTCTGAAACATATTTTAATGGTTCAAATATTTCACCCTGATTAATTGTAATGTTAGTGTTTACAGTTAATTTAACTCCTCTGTCAACAACATTGTACTTAACTGTTGTTGTTCTTGTTTTCTTATTATTTCCTGTTACTTTGTATACAACTTTGTAAGTTCCTGCTTTATCAAATGTAACATTTCCCTGTTTTACTCTTACTTTGTTGCCTGCTTCATCAATAACTTTTACCTTGATTTTCTGAGTCAAATCTTTTCCTGATGCTGCCTGTGCTGTTACACCATTTAAAAGATTCTGAGTTGTTGTCATCGCAACTGTCTTTTTCTTTTTATCAACTAAAATCGTAGGTTTCTTATTATCAATAACATTAAATTTAAATGTCTTGCTTGTCTTCTTTCCAAGTTTATCTGTTATTCTATATGTAACTTTATATGTACCAACTTTTGCTGTATTTACTTTTCCTTTTACTTTAACCTTTGCTTCTTTAGCTGTTAATTCATTTCCTGCTGAATCCTTAATTAAAACTAAGTCTTTTACATTAACCTTTGAACCAAATTTAACTGTAGCTGTTTTAGCTGTTATTGTTGGCTTGTTTCCTCTGAATGGATTCTTTGGGTCTGGGTCTGTTGGGTCCCATGAAGTACGTGATTTTGTTGAAAGTGGTGTAAATGATGGTCTTCCTAATGGATCATCTTTCTTTGTTCCGTTAAAAATAACTACCTTTGTTTTTAATGCACAATTGTCATAAATCCATTTTGCATCTTTGCAAAGTAAACGAACACATCCGTGAGATGCTTTGTTACCCATTACGTTGTATGCTGATACTGACATTGTTGACTTATCACCATTTTTGTAATACCAAACTGAGTGGAAAAGTATTCCATCCCAAGTAATTCTTGTACAGTACTGTGCATAGCAGTTACCAATCATTTCATGCCATTTATATTTTACAGGAGTATAAAATGTTCCTACAGGTGTTTCATTACTTGGAGAACAAATCATAGCCTTAACCGGCTTCCCGTCTTTATCATAGACTGTAACACAGTTTGTCCCTTTATTAACTTTAATAACGTAATCTGTTCTTTCTTCAGCCTGTACCGGTGTACTAAACTGACCAACTGTAGTAACACAAAGTACTAATGAAAGTACTAACATCATTAATTTTTTCTTCATTGTTTCCATAATTCCTTTCCTATAATATAAGGGTTATTTATAATCGTAAAATATTATACACTTTAAATTTTGAATAATCAAATACTATTGGATTTTAATTTTAAATAGGTTATAATCGACTTATTAAAATTGTTTCAATTCACATCATATACATATGATGTTGTGGTAAAAGTCCCAATTTTTATGCCCATGGATTGTTACGTACTACGCACTCCTACTGGCATCACACATATTATATTATTAATATTTATTACAAATGTTATCTCTTTAAAATTTCATTTGGTGACATCAATGGATACACTTTTTTTGAAAATATGACGTTTGTATTATTTTTTTAATTTTATACATATTAATAAGGAGGATTCTATGAAATTATCCCGTGGTAAACTTAGTATAATTTTATTTTTACTTGGTTTCTTATTTGTTGTTTTAGATGTTAATATCGACACAGGAATAGCATATCCTAATAATTACAATAACTCTGACAACGTTATTGGTGAATTTCAATATTATAATATCAAATCAACTTATGGAGCTTCCTGTACTTATAAAATGATAGAAGACAAGCATGACAGCTCTTTGTCTGATGATAATTCAGATGCAGTTTCAACTAACGAGGCCAAAGTAATTGATAAAGTATTTTTTGACAATATTCATATAGATATTTTTAATGATATTGTCGGATTTATTTTAATTGCAATCGCCGCTTTTCTTCTCAAGAACAAAGGAAGCCGTCAATTTAATTATACTATCTTACTCAGTATTATTTCTTTAATTCTCAGCATTATTATTTATATTCTGCCATTTTTCGTTAATGGAATATTGCTTTGTAATTTAGTATTTGCTATTGGTTTTGCATATTTGTTCGCTGGTGTTATAACAACATTTTTTTACACTCACGGTTTTCTTAAATTAGCTCCGGGAATTGCATGTCGTGATGAGCGTAGTTGGATAAAAGCTACATGGTATGTAAGCGTAGTTGGATTTGTATTGGCAACTTTTGTTTACTGGCTTGGTTCCGATTATCATGCTTTAATTGTAACCGGCAATCTTTTTACGTTTGTAATTATTTGTCTTATTGTTGTATACTATTTATTAGCGAAAAGGTGTTTAGACTATATTAATGAAAATTATAATTCACAAAAATAATATTAAAGCCGAGGTTTAACATTATGAGTATTAATTTTTCATTACGAATGAAAAAATCTGTCAGGCATATATTTTTTGTATGCCTGATTTTTATTTTACAATTATATCTGCCTCAATTTATTGTTGATGCTAACGCAGGACAAATGTCAATGACTGCCATTTATGCCGGACGTGGAGATTGCATTTTAATGGAAAGTGAAGGACATTATATGCTTGTTGATTCAGGTGTTAATACAGAAACTGAAAATATTGTTACTTATCTTAAATCGCTCGGAATCTCAAAAATTGACTATGTTGTTTCCACGCATCCTGATGGAGACCATGTCGGTGGATTTGCCCGTATCTTTAAAGAATTTGAAATCGGAGAAACTTTTTGTTCTCCATGCTCAAAAGATTTAGATGTATTTTATGCCTTTATGGAAGCTTTAAAAGCTGAAGGATGCCCTTATTCTAACCCTTCATATCTTCAAAGCTGGTCATTTGGCGATGCCACAGTCACATGCTTATATGATGGAACCATGGGCTCAACTTATAATGAATGTAGTCTTGTCTTAAAGGTTTCCTGCGATGACAGATCAGTTGTGTTGACCGGAGATTTGCCTTCTACGATGGAAGAAAAGTTATTGGCAATGGGAATTGATTTTAAATGCGATGTATTAAAAGTTGGTCATCATGGTGCCGCATTATCTTCATGTGCGGATTTTTTAGATGCATGTGCACCATCAATGGCTGTTATTTCATCTGAAAGGGGCAATGAGACTACTCTTCCAAAACCATCTGTTCTTAAACGATTGGCTAGAAGATTTATTAAAACTTACCGTACTACAGACGGTAATGTTAAAATTAATTTTGTAAATGGCGAAATAACTACAGATGCACAGGAAAATAATCCATATGTTTCCCTGAAAAACGCTTCTGTAACTCTTAGCCAAAACATTTATACGTGCAACGGCTCAGCTCAACGTCCTGACGTAACAGTAACATATAATGGACAAGTTGTATCTCCTGATAATTATACTGTAGAGTATTCGGACAATATCAATTCAGGTGTAGGTTCAGTTAAAATTACGGGAAACGAAATCAAATATTTAAGTTCGTGTTCTGCTGATTTTCTTATTTTACCTAAGAAAGGTGCTATTACTTCTACGAAAGTCAGCCGTTCTAATGAAATTAATTTAAAATGGAGTACTCAAGCCGGAGTAAGTGGTTACACCCTCCAATACTCTACGGATAAAAAATTAAAAAAACATGTTAAAACTATAAATATTAGTGCAAAAAATTCAGGCACCGTAATAAAAAAACTTTCTTATAATACAAAATATTATATACGTATGCGTGCTTATACTAATAATGTAGGAATTGGAAATTGGAGTAAAACAGTTTCAGCAAAAACTAAAAAGCAACCTAAACTTGATTCCGTTAAATTTGCAAAGAAGAAACTAAACAAGTCTAAAGAACTCAAGCTTACATGGAAAACTGATAAAAATTGTGACGGATATTTTATTCAGTATTCCTATGATAAGTCATTTAAAAAAGGTGTCAAAACCGTCCGTGCATCAGGCGGCAAGACATCTACATATAAAAAACATTTGAAAAAGAAGAAAACATATTATTTTAGAATCCGTCCATATAAAATGGGAGTTCCTGCAATAAACTATGGAAAAATTATTAAGGTTCGTACATAATTTTGCAACGCTTCCAATACTTAGGAGCAATTTATGAAGAAGATTTTAGTCATTTTAACCGGAGGAACTATTGGAAGCAAAGTCGAGGAAAAAATTATCAATACCACTGCTGCTTCCTCTTATAGACTTCTTCAGTTATATAATGAGAAATATGCTGATGATACTGAATTTGAAGTAATTCAGCCGATTAATATTTTAAGTGAAAATCTTACTCCTGTAGAGTGGGGCGTTTTATGCAATTGCCTTTTGGAATTAGATTTTGAAAAATATGAAGGAATCATTATAACACATGGTTCTGATACACTTTCCTATACATCAGCTTTAATTGGAACAATGTTTGAAAATTGTTCTATTCCAATTGTACTTGTTGCAAGCAATCTTGCTTTGGGACTTCCTGGTAGCAATGGCATGAACAATTTTAGAAATGCTGTATGTTTTATCAAATCAAGTGACATAAATGGCATTTTTACTATTTTTGAAAATAATAAAGGCGAAATTCCTGTTTATCTTTCCACTCATATTGTGGAATCTGACCCATTTACGGACCAGTTTCGCAGTTTTACAGGCAAATATTTTGGCCAAATGATTGATGAGAAATTTGTTGCAACTGAAAACTATCCTTGCTTAATGGAATCAGATGATATTTCATTAGCTGAAACATATCATCATACGAAACCGAGTGATATTTCATTGGCTGAAAAGCATCAATATCCTGCGAAATCAGATGATATTCTGTGGAATGGGAACTTTGATAATAAAATTTTGTTAATTCGTCCTTATCCCGGATTAAATTATAATAATATTGATTTAAGTTCAAAGCCTAAAGCTGTACTTCATTATATGTATCATTCAGCGACCGCATGTACAACTGATGGATATTCTATTATTGATTTTGCAAAAAAATGTAACGATTTAGGCATCGACTTTTACTGTGCATCTTTCAAAAACAAAGATGCTGCTTTATATGACAGCAGTGCAAAAATTGTAAATTCCGGAGTAATCCCACTTTACAATATTTCCTGTGAAGCCGCTTATGCGAAATTAATTATTATGTATAATGCTGATTAAATTTTATTAGATATTATAGTTAAATTCATTATTTAATTAAATTGATTCTTTAAAGTGTTGATATATTTTTATAGCCTTAAATATAAAACTACCAGCCGGACCTTTAAGCCTGACTGGTAGTTTTTCATTATTTTCTAACTATTTCTTAACTATAGTTTTTCTAACTTTACTCCATTCACTATAGTAAGTTTTTCCATTTACTATTTTATAAGCCCGAACTTTAAAATAATATGTATTTGCTTTTAGTTTTGTGATTGTCTTCTTCTTTGTTGTTTTTTGTTTTGTCGTATTAGCTATACTCTTCTTAACATTGTCAGTCTTTGAAACAATTCTCTTAATTCTCTTTACAGTAATTGTTTTTGTTGTATTTTTTGTAAATTTCTTTGAAGTAGAATACTTAATCTGATACCCACTTACTCCTTTTACTTTTTCATAAATAACCTTTACTTTTTTGCTATTATTCCCACGTATTATTTTTTTAATAGCAGGCTTCTTGACAACTACTTTATCTTCTTTGTTTTCTGATATTAATGTCGTATTATCAATCTTAGCCGTAGTTGATTCCACATTATTTTTGCTTGTTTGTGCAGTTGTATTTGTCGTTGTTTCTGCAACATTTCCTGATGTGGTTTCAGACATATTCGTCGTTGTTTCTGTAATGTTTTCAGAAGTAGTTTCCGGTTCAACCACTTCCCAATCAGCATATAATGTCAAATTACTATACCTACTTCCATTTTGAACTAAGCCATCACGTTCAAATTCATCCTTATCATCAGCTCTCCACTTTCTCCAATATATATAATTATAGTTTTTTCCTTTTCCATCTTTTCTTGAATTCCAACCTCTAAATTTGCACCCTTTCCTTGTAGGAATATAGTGATATATAGGCATACTCGTTCCACTATTTGCGCCTCCGAGGTAATCATAACTCTTTACACTCTCACCATCCAAGGTTCCTCCGTTTGCATCAAGGTTTAATACATAAGAATATGGTCTTTGATTCTCCGGCAAATCTTTGTTATTTAATATTCCATTTTCATCTACACCATAAAAATTATTACTTTTATATAATGCTTCTACAGTTATACAATTTGTTTTATTAAAATATGATTTATCTATAGAAGTTATAATTTTACCATTAAAACCCCATCCACAGAACAGACATCCTTCTCTTCTTGCAACATATTGTGATAAATCAATAGTCTTAAATTCTTCCGGGTCAATTTCAAGTAAAATTTTACTTTTTCCATTAACCTCACCTGCGTATCCATCTAAAGAAATATAATACTTTCCCTCTAATTCTTTGTCAGAAAACTTAGCATACAACGTGCATCCATTCTCAAATTCCCCATCTTCCGTAAAACCACTACTTTGGAAATCATCAACCCTAAGTTCTTCAATTAACTTTGTCGAATCCCATACCTTTGTCCATCCTTCAAATTCAGTTTTTCCATTAAATGGAGTAATTCCTTTAGTTATCTCAGAAACTTTTATTGTTTCTTCTCCTTCATCAAAATTAAATCTTATTAATTTGCTAAATTTCCCATCAATCTCTGCATCATCATCACTTGCTCTAGTATACAAAACTAATGAGTACTTTCCACTTTCAGTAATCGTCATTGCTTTAACTGATTTTGTTGAAAATTGCATTCCCATTATAAGCATTACAAACATTGCAAGTATAAAAATAATTTTTTTCCTCATAGTCATTCCTCCTTATAATATGTATTTTTTTGACCACAACATCAAATTTATTACACTTATATTATAAAAAAGAAGCATTATTTATTTCTATACTCAGGCATCAAACGGTCATTTTTTGGCGTCATCTGGTACGATAATTTAAATTTCTAATTATTATCATTTTCCCTTAAATGTTCAATAAGATTAAACACTTCAGGATGTCTTTGTCTTAAATGTGCATCAAGAATATGTCTTCTTTCCTTAAATCGCTCTGCCATTTCCGGATGCTCATTTTTAATTCTCTCATGAATTTCTTTTCTATGTTCCTCAAATCTGGTAGCAATGCTCTTTTCATCTTTTCCTGAAATATTAACGATTTCCTTCAAATGTTCTTCTAAATGTTCTAACCATTCATCCTCGTCAAATGCATCCATATGGGACCAACTTCCGTGGAAAAGTTTTTCCATGTCTCCCGTTTTCTTTAGCTGTTGAATCTGTAAAACTATCTGTTTTTCTATTTGCTCCTCGCTTTCAGCTCCAAATGCCCATACGAATTCCTGTACTTTGTTATCTGCACGCTTTCTTGAAGCACTTCTTTCTTCATTTTCAATTCCACCCTCTAACGGATATGGTCTTGCGATTCCCATATCTTTTAATGCTATATGTATCGTTCTTCTTACCCTTCCCTCTTCAATCATATATCCAAGCCCAAGAGTTCTTATCTGCTCATTTACCTTTGCTATATGCTCAGTCATGTAAAATCGTATTCCTTTTTCCTTCAAGGATTTATATAACATTGCAAGTCTGTCTGCTGCTGTTATATCTATGCTTCCTATTCCGCTTGCATCTAAAATTACTGCCTTTGTATCAGGTTTTATACTATCTTCTATATCACGCTGCAACACTCCAACATTTGCAAAAAACAAATTACTGCTAAATCTGTAAATAATTACACCTTCTATGGCATGAATCTGATTTCCTTCTTTCAAATCCCTAAAATGTCTATGTCCAGGCTGTATTCCAAGAAAACATCTTGATGGTTTTGAAGTTCTTATAATCATTTCTGTAAACGAAAGAATTATTCCTATTAAAACTCCATTTATTGTTCCAAGTAATAGTACGCCTAAAAATGCTCCTACAAAAATAAGAAATTCTGTTCTGCTCAATTTCCAAAGTCGTGCTGCAAGGTCAAACTCTGTTGCTCCCAAAAGTGCTGAAATAACAATTGCTGTTAAAATTGGTATTGGCAAATAACCTATAAACCCTGTTCCACAAATAAGCAACACTATCATTGAAAGTCCTGCAACAATTCCTGTAAGTTGAGTTTTTGCCTGATATTGTTCTCCCATTGCAGTACGTGAAACGGAACCATTAATTGGACAGCATCCTGTAAATGCCGCCATAAAATTTCCAACTGAAAAAGCCAGGATTTCCTGATTATCATTTATACGATAATTATTTTTTTGTGCGAAACTATTTTCTGCCAATAAGGTTTCTGCCATTATTACTACTGCTACAGATAAACTTATTGTTATTGTCTGCTGAATCGAAATAATAGAAAAATCCGGAATGCTCCACTTTGGAAGCCCCGGTTCCACGGCACTTAGAGTATTTATTCCCCAATCTCTTATTGGCATATTTAATGTTATTATTGTTCCCGCAAACATAAGCACTACTGCCATTGGGAACTTTGGTATTAATTTTTTTGAAACTAATAATATAACAAGAGCAATCACCCCCATTATTACAGATGGAATATTTATGTGTTTTCCTGTTTCAAATGTGTGCTCTGCCAGTTCAAAAAATTCTCCTGTTCCTGATGTTCCACCCATTATTTTAGGAATCTGCATTAATATAATCGTTGTACATATTCCTGTTATAAATCCACCCATTACAGGCGCTGAAATATAATTTACAAGTTTTCCTGCCTTCATAAAATAGAATGCAAGCAACCATACGGCCACAAAAAATGTCATTACCGGAACTGCTGCAATTGCCTCGTCTGAACCTAACTCTATATTAAGGCTTAATAAAGCAGAACCAACAAGAGCTGCTGGAGCCGCATCGACTCCAAATATAAATTGTGGTGATGTGGAAAAAAGTGCAAATGCAAGTATCGGAAATACTGAACCATATATTCCATAAACTGCCGGCAATCCCGCAATCTGAGCATATCCCATTGATATAGGAATAGACACGGCCATTATTATAATTCCGGCAATTATATCTTTTATAAGATTTTTTCTATCATAATTTTTTAAAGTATGTAATAGTTTTATTTTCATTTTTCAGCCTTTCAGTTTTTCTTTTATTGTAGTACTAAATCTTTATCAATGAAAACATATGTATTTTAGATTCTGTTTTTATTTAGAAACTGTACAAAATGATATATATCCCTTTCATTGGATGTCCAGTAAAAGGGGTACATATCAAAATGTCAGCCTCTAACTTTTGGCCTTTATAGCCATATATTTCTGCCAAATCTTTATCTAGCATTACCTGCCCATTAGTTAGGTTCTTTTCGGCTGAGCAAGCAGACCGTCTCCACATGAACGGTTTGACCAAACATGTCGCATGGCGTTGCTTCCTTTAATTTATATCCATTCTCGCTAAGCCATTTTACATCCCTTGCAAGTGTTGCACTGTCACAACTTACATACACAACACGCTTTGGATTCATTTTTACAATCGTAGACAATAATTTTTCATCACAACCTTTTCGCGGAGGGTCAACAACTATAACATCCGGTTTACACTCAGCTTCATTTTCGTGTTTAGAAAAATACTCTGTAACAACATCTTCTGCTGCTCCTACGAAAAATTCCGAATTATCTATTTTATTTATTTTTGCATTTAATCTTGCATCTTCAATTGCTTCAGGTACAATTTCTACACCTAGCACTTTCTTTGCCTTCTTTGCGAGAAATAAGGAAATGCTTCCGATTCCACAATATAAATCCCATACAATTTCATTTCCCGACAAATCAGCATATTCCAATGCCTTATTATATAATTTTTCTGTCTGAACCGGATTTACCTGGAAAAATGACAATGGTGAAATTCTAAATTTAACATCTCCAATATAATCTTCGATATATCCCGGTCCATACAAGTTTATAATTTTGCTGCCTAAAATTACATTGCTCTTATTTGTATTAACATTTAAGGACACACTGTGCATACCTTCTAGTTTACATAACTTTTCTACCAATTCATCTTTATTTGGTAACTTTCTACCATTTATAATGATGCATACCATTATCTGTTTTGTTTTTGCACCTATTCTTATAAGGACATGACGCACTAATCCTTTATGCGTAACCTCGTTGTATGGTTCAATCTGATATTTAGTCATGAATTTTTTCACAATATCCATAACTTCTTTATTAATGTCTCTGCCATCTAATTTAAGTCCTAAATCACAACTGTCGATTCCAATAATTGAATGTGTCCTTCCGGCATAAAATCCTGAAACAATATTTCCTTCTTTATCTATGCCCACAGGAAACTGTGCTTTGTTTCTATAATTAAATGGTTCCTCCATCCCTATTATATCTTTCATTACAAAGTCATCCTGCCCACCAATTCGTACAAGATTGTTATACACTTTATTCTGCTTGAACTTAAGCTGTTCTTCATAACTTAAGCACTGAATCTGACATCCACCACACTGTCTTGCCACACTACAACGCGGAGTCACTCTATCTTTTGATGGTTTATTAATCTCCATAAGTCTTGCAAATCCAAAATTTTTATTCGCCTTCATTACTTTGACAGTAACTTCATCACCAATTACCCCATCTTTAACAAAGAGAGTATAGCCATCAACCTTGCCTATACCCTCTCCGTTTACTCCTAAATCTTCAATTGTTAAATCTATAATATCGTTCTTTTTAACCATGAATATTCCTTTACTCGCTTGTCTTTCTGATATTTGTTTCCAGTAAGCGGTTATAACCTAACCATTCATCTGAAGACTTATTTGCATTAGCCTTAAACAATTCTGCCATTGTTTCCATCTTAGCATCTGTATTATCTGCGAAATTAAGAGCCATAGCTTCAACTAATGCCGGTTTCTTTGGTGAACCATATTCAAGTTCTCCGTGATGAGCCAAAATACAGTGCTTTAATTCCACTAACTGAGTTTTTGGAAATCCACTAATTGTTCTGGCAATATCTCCTACCATTTCTGAGCCCATAACTATGTGACCTAAAAGTTGTCCTACATCTGTGTAGTCATTTAATGGGAATGAAGATAATTCATATACTTTTCCAATATCATGACAAATTGCTGCAGTTATAAGCAAATCCTTATTTAACATTGGATACTGCTTTGTGTAGAATTCACACAATCTTGTTACTGAAACTGTATGCTCAAGTAAGCCACCAATAAATCCATGATGAACACTTTTTGCTGCTGAATGATTTTTAAATGCTTTAGCAAATTCCTGATTTTCTATAAATAATTTGCTAAGCAACTGCTTATAGTATGTATTCTCAACCTTTGAAATAAATCCTAATAACTCATTAAACATATCCTCAAGATTCTTATCTGAAACAGGCAAATAATCAGAAGGATCATATTCTCCCTCTTTTACCTTTCTTGCTCTTTTAATCGATAATTGTGTCTGACCATTAAATACAGTTACGTCACCACTTACTTCGACGTAATCTAATGCATCAAAATCATCTATTCCCATTGATCTTGGATCCCATATTTTGGCATCCAAAGAACCTGTCTTATCCTGAAGGATTACATTCTCATATTCTTTACCTGTCTTTGTCATTGCGACATTCTTTTGTTTACATAAATAAATTTCCTGAATCCTTTCGCCTTCTCTCAATGCTTCAATATATTTCATTTCTTCCTCTTTCTAAGCCAAATGGCCACTACACTAATTTTACTAAGGCATTTTTCCCTTTACCTTGCAACTGTTCTTTATTATAATTGATTATGAATTTAAATACAAGAATTGGAGTATTATCATGAACAAAAAGGTCTTAAAAACTCTTGAATATAACAAAATTATAGACAGACTTTCAGATTGTGCGTGCTCTGAGCTTGGAAAAGAAAAATGTCGCAAGCTTGAGCCGATATCAGATTTAAATAAAATAAAAAAATTGCAAAAGGAAACTGCTGATGCTCTATCACTCGTGTGGCAAAAGGGAAGCGTATCATTTTCCGGATTACATGATATAAGTGCAAGTCTTAAAAGACTTGAAATTGGCAGTGCACTCGGTGCCGGAGAACTTTTAAAAATCAGTTCTTTATTAAAAATTGCCTTACGCATAAAAGCATTTGCACGTAAAGAAGATTCAGATGGTGAACCCAACAGTCTTGACCAATTATTTGACAGCATTGAACCTTTGTCAAACTTAAATTCTGAAATTACAGGTTGTATTCTTTCAGAAGATGAGATAGCCGATGACGCTTCAGCTAATTTGAAAAATATCCGTCGACAGATAAAGATTACTAATGATAGAATTCATTCTCAATTGAATTCAATAATTAATTCTCAGTCAGGGCGTACTTATTTGCAGGATGCATTAATTACAATGCGTGACGGTCGCTACTGTGTACCGGTCAAGCAGGAATACCGCAGTGCAGTTCCCGGCATGATACATGACCAGTCTTCAACAGGCTCTACTCTTTTTATTGAGCCTATGGCGGTTGTCAATTTGAATAATACACTTCGTGAACTTTCATCAAAAGAAGCTGATGAAATTCAGGTCATTTTAGCAAATTTAAGTATTTTATGTGCTGAGCATTTATACGAATTAAAAACAGATATGGATATTCTTGCTGAACTCGATTTTATATTTGCAAGGGCTATACTTGCTAAGAATATGAAAGCAAGTGAACCTATATTTAGTAATAATAAGCAAATTAATATTAAACAGGGACGTCATCCATTGCTTGACCCACATAAAGTAGTTCCTATTGATATACATTTAGGAAAAGATTTTACTTTATTAATAGTAACCGGACCAAATACCGGTGGTAAGACAGTTTCTTTAAAAACTGTAGGTTTACTTACATTAATGGGACAGTCTGGCCTTCACATTCCTGCATTTGAAGGAAGTATGTTAGCTGTATTTAATGAGGTATTTGCCGACATCGGTGATGAACAAAGTATTGAACAAAGTCTTAGTACTTTCTCTGCCCACATGGTAAATACTGTAAATATTTTAAACGAAGCTGACGAAAATTCTCTCGTTTTGTTTGATGAATTAGGCGCGGGAACTGACCCTGTAGAAGGTGCTGCTCTTGGAATTTCCATTTTGTCATTCTTAAAAAATATCGGAACACGCACAATGGCAACAACACATTATAGTGAATTGAAGTTATTTGCCCTTTCTACTGACGGTGTAGAAAATGCCTGCTGCGAATTTAATGTTGAGACTCTTCGTCCAACATATAAACTGTTAATTGGAATTCCCGGAAAAAGTAATGCTTTTGCCATTTCTTCAAAGCTCGGACTTCCTGATTATATTATTGATGATGCAAAGAAACGTATTGATTCAGAAAATGAAAAATTTGAAGATGTCATTGCAAAATTAGAAGAGAGCAAACTTACAATTGAAAAAGACCGTGAGGAAATTGCAGCCTATAAATCACAAATTAAATCATTAAAGCGGGATTATGAATTAAAAAATAAACGTTTAGATGAACAACGTGAAAAAATTATTACTAAAGCCCGTGAAGAAGCGGTTGATATTTTAAAGGATGCAAAAGAATTAGCTGACGAGTCAATAAGAACAATTAATCAGGGATCTAAATCTCATAATACAAAGGCTATGGAAAAATCCAGAAGCAAACTCGGCAGCAAATTAAAGGAAAACCAAAGCGGTCTTTCCATGAAAGCTTCCGCTGCAAAGAAAAAGCACAAGCCTTCTGAATTTAAAATCGGGACAGGAGTTAAGGTTCTTAGTCTTAATTTAAAAGGAACGATTTCTACTTTACCAAATGCCAATGGAGACGTTAATGTACAAATGGGTATTTTAAATTCCAAGGTTAACATTTCTGATTTAGAGATTCTAGATGAGCCTGATGTAAAAGCACCTGGTCTTGTTCGAAGCAACACAGGTAAGATAAAAATGGACAAGGCTAAAAACGTAAAAATGGAATTAAATTTAATTGGCAAAACTGTAGATGAAGCTATATTTGAATTAGACAAATATTTAGATGACGCTTATATAGCACATTTGCCTCAGGTTTACATAATTCACGGAAAGGGAACCGGTGCTCTTAGAAGTGCTATCCAGAATCATTTGAAAAATCTGAGTTATGTAAAATCATACAGAAACGGCGAGCATGGCGAAGGCGGTGCCGGAGCTACTGTTGTTACATTTAAATAAAAGTATATACAATGTTTGTTCATTTATAAATGTTACATTTATCATGCATATAACTTAAAAAAAACACTTGTATATGTATAATTGGAGGATATTATGGTTAGTAAACAGAAAATTTTAATAGTAGATGATGATGAACATATTGCAGAATTAATCTCTCTTTATTTGACAAAAGAGTGTTTTGATACCCGTATTGAGCATGACGGACAGTCTGCAATCACAGCATTTAAGGAATATATGCCTGATGTTGTTTTGTTAGACATTATGCTTCCCGGAAAAGACGGTTATCAGGTATGCCGTGAAATAAGAATGGAGTCAAATGTCCCAATTATTATGCTTTCTGCCAAAACAGAAGTTTTTGATAAGGTTCTTGGATTGGAACTTGGAGCAGATGACTATATGATTAAACCATTCGATTCTAAGGAACTCGTCGCAAGAGTCAAAGCTCTTTTACGTCGCGCAAACCAGACAACTTCTACTACTACCGGTGGAGCTGAAGTCGTTAAATTCCCAGACCTTACAGTTAACCTTTCTAATTATGAAGTAGTTTATAAAGGTGAAACTCTTGAAATGGCACCTAAGGAAATTGAACTTTTATATTTCCTTGCTTCCTCTCCAAATCAGGTATTTACAAGAGAACAGTTATTAGACAATATCTGGGGATATGAATATGCCGGAGACACCAGAACTGTCGATGTACACATTAAAAGAATTCGTGAAAAAATTCACGACAGCGACACATGGGCTCTTTCCACTGTATGGGGTATCGGCTACAAATTTGAAGTACACAGCAAAGCATAATTTATCAAGATGCGAGGGTCAAAAGGTCTAAGCCCACATAAGCTTGCTCTTGAGTGGGTAAAGGACCTTGTGACCCGCCATCATAACAAATAAAGATTATGTTGCTATTTACAAATTGGAGATTACTATGAAAGATTCTATTCTTGAGAAATTTTTTATTGGTTATATTTCATTTGCGATTTTAGGTATGCTTATTATTACCTATTGGTCAACAAATATAACCTACAATCATTTGGTTGAAACTACAGCGTCTCAATTATACAACTACGCTACTGTTGCCTCCAAAAATATTGCAGACGATTGCAAATATTCAATTTCAGATATTACTGATTTTGAACCATATGTAGAAGATTTTAATAAAGTTTTAAATGCAGAAGTTTGGATTTTAGGCTCTGATTTTCATTTAAAATATTCAAGTGATGGCTCTGATTTAAATTCTGACTCTTCAAAGTCAATTATTATTTCCAACTTTAATCCTGCAGATTATCAGAATAGCGGTCATTACCAAATTAGCAATATGTACAATATTTTTAAGACAGATATGCTTCATGTTGTTCACCCTATTAAATCGGGTGCATCTAGTCCTTATGGCTATATGCTAGTACACGTTTCTACCAATTCAATAAAAGCATCGAGTTATACTATAACAAAGATATTTTATTTAACTTATTTTATAATTTTATTATTATCATTAATAATTTTCTTTAATTTTGTATGGTTTATTTATGCACCATTAAAGGATATTAGAACTGCTGCAATGCAATATGCTCAAGGTAATTTTGATTTTGAACCTATAAAAATTTATTCAGACGATGAAATAGGAGATGTTGCCACTTCTCTAAATTATATGGCAAGTCAGTTAAGAGACAGCAATGAATATCAACAGAAATTTATATCAAATATTTCTCATGATTTTCGTTCTCCACTTACTTCAATAAAAGGTTACATTGAAGCCATTATGGATGGAACCATTCCTCCTGAAATGCAAAATAAATATCTTGGGATTGTTTTGTCTGAAGCAAACCGACTGGAACATTTAACCAATGGTCTAAGAGATTTAAATGTTTGGAGCAACAAAGGTCCTGAACTTATTTTAGAAGACTTCGATGTTCTTGAACTCATTCATAGTTCTATAGAAACTCTAGAAGGAATGAGCTCAAAGAAAAATATTAAATTAACTATTGTTAATGAAGCAAAGAAAACTACTGTTAATGCCGATAAAGGTAAGATTGAACAGGTTATATATAATCTCATTGATAACGCCATTAAATTTAGTTTTAATGATTCTGAAATTATTATCAGACTATACAACAATCGTGGCAAATTATTCTGCGTTGTCAAAGACAATGGAATTGGTATTTCCCATGATAATATTAATAAAATCTGGCAGCGTTTTTATAAGACAGACTCTTCAAGAGGTATGGATAAAACCGGTTCCGGGATTGGGCTTTCCATTGTAAAAGAAATTATTTCAGCGCACAATGAAACTATTGATGTTATAAGCACCGAAGGAGTGGGAACAGAATTTATTTTCTCATTATCACTCGCAAAAAAATAATTTTAATTATAAAAGCAGACATAATTACCTAATAATTATATAAAAAAAGAACCACTATTATTTTAAAGAATTGATAAATTACTTCGGTGTAAATTTACAAAGTAATTTATCAAATATGCTACACATACATCGCATTTCTTTTTAATAATAGCAGTTCTTTTTTGTCTTTTACCCCAATATAGCTTAAAGCATTCCCCATATAGAGTTTTGCCTAACTACCTATATGAATTAATTATGTATTGTGACATTGTTGCAATAAATTCTGAATTTGTTGGTCTTTTTCTTCCTTTATCTAAATTAACGCAAAATTTGTTTTTTAAATCACTGTCACTATTTTTATTCCAAGCAACTTCAATTGCATGTCTAATTGCCTTTTCAACTCTTTGCGGTGTTGAATCATATTCCTTTGCAATGTCAGGATATAATATTTTTGTAACTCCCTCTAGCACTCCCTGATCTTCTGTTGCTCTTTTTATTCCTGTCGCTACATATCTGTATCCTTTTAAACTTGCTGGAATACCTAACTGAATCAGTGAATTTGCAATTATAGAATCTACACTATAAATTGCACTAAATGTTTCACTATTTTTATTTTCTCCGATTATACGCTTAACTCTTTTCACTATTGTGTTTACATCATATGGCTTAACAACAAAATAATCTATTCCCTTATCAAAGGCCTCCCTAACTATATTTTGTTGATTAATTACAGATGTAAGAATTATTTTTATATCATATTTGCATTCTTTTATATAATCAATAATACTAAATCCATCTATTCCTGTTAGCAGTAGTTCCATTATGACTATATCCGGATTATATTTATTAATTGCTTCCAATCCGTCTATTCCATTTTCTTCAACTGATACTACCTCAATGTTTTCTTCACACTCTAAGCTTTTACTAAGCTCCCATACTGCCTTCTTGTCATTGTCAATTACTACAATCTTGGTTTTACTCATTAAAACACCCCTTGCTCTCATAATATTTTATTAATGAATAAGTTGTATTTTCGCCTTATTCTGCTATATGATAAGCCACACCCCAAGCTTGTCACCTACAGCTAACTTGAATTTATTTAATTCTTATAATAAAATATAACTGTAAACAAAGTTATTTAAAAGAACTTAAATTGCACTATTTTAATTTTCTAAAATTTTAAAAAGTGCCATCGAAGGAACCAAAATGAATCTTAAACAATTTGACTTATTACAATATACTAATACTGTTGTAGAGACAATTAATCAGATTCTCAATGAAAGAAATTGGACTTTAAAGAAATTATCTGATGTTTCCAACATTTCATATGACACTTTAAAAAAACTGATGAGCGGTCATACCGGATGTCCTACAACATATAACTTAATAAAATTATCTCAAGCATTAGGTGTCTCAATAGATTATCTATTAGGACTTGACAGACATCTAAATATAGATTACACAAAGCTCCCTGAAAGAGCATGTAATCTAATTTCTGAAATAGCAAATTTTGAAACAAAATTGTACAACTTAAATCAACTTCAGGGCAAAACCTATATTCCTGTCATTGTTCCAACCGGTTGCATGGGAGACGAAATGTTATTTGACAGTTTTTATGCCGATTACATAGATGTTTCATCTTATGAGGAGGAATTCGGTTCATCTATGATGTGCGGAATAAGAGTCACTAATAAATCACTTCATCCGGCATACCTTAAAGACGATGTTTTGATTATTGCAAATGACCGTTCTCCTGCCTACGGAGAAACCGGTATTTTTCTTAAAGGACGTCATGTTTATATCAGAAAATATGAGTATGGCACTCCTTCCGTGCTTAAACCTGTAAATGGTTTTGGAAAAGATATTGTTGCTACTGACCCATCTGAATGGTATGTATTCGGACGCGTACTAACGGTTATAAGGTAGGTTTTTATAATTGCAAATAAATTAAATACAAGCAGTAATTCCCAGATTTATAACTATAAATGAGTATTCTTTTACTTCTATCCGGATATGAATATTCTTTTTAATATATGCACATTTTTTCATATATTTTATAGGTCCATTTTTTACCTAAAATGTTTATTTTTCTCATCACTTAGATGTTGCAATATGTAATTATTTGTATTATTATTACTGTATAAAACTATAAAGGAGGCATACATAATGGCTTACAAAATTACAGATGGTTGCATCGGATGTGGTGCTTGTGAAGGAGCTTGTCCAGTTGGAGCAATCTCAAACGACGGTAGTGCTTGCGTAATCAACGCTGATCAGTGCATCGAATGTGGTGCTTGCACAGCAGCTTGCCCAACAGACTCAATCGTTTTAGACTAATTTAAAATCGGACGATTAATATTTAAAATCTAAATATTAGAAAAATATAAACAGGGTTGTCATTATGACAACCCTGTTTATATTTTATTTTGTTTTTTTCTTTTTAACTTTAGACCATTTTGAATAATATGTAATATTATTTTTAACTACATATGTTCTTATTCTAAAATAGTATCTTATATTTGGTCGCAACTTATTTATTTTCTTTGAACATTTCTTACCTACTTTAACATTTACTCTCTTGCCTTTACATTTTTTAGTTAAACCATACTGTATTTGATATCCTGATACATTTTTCGCTTTCTTCCAATATATTATCAATGATTTCTTTCTTCTAGATATTTTTACTATACTTGTATTCTGTATATCACATAACTTTTTTTCTGTTTCTGTAGAAACTTGTTCATTATTGTGTTCACTATTAATCACTTGATTTTCTGCTTTATTTCTATCATCTTTTCTTTTATTAACATTTGTTTCTTCACTAGTTACCTGATTACTATCATTACTATTATCATTAATGATATATTTACTGTCATTTTTAATTGGAACTGCAATTGTTTCTTTTTTTAATCTTCCCTCTTCTGTCGAACTTCCAACATATATTGGTACTATCTTTTCAATATTAGTTCCTTCTATTTCAATATGTAAATTTGTATCTCCATTTATCTTACCAAATACTTGTATTTCATAATTATTTTTATCATTTGATTCTAATAAATCTCCAACAGTAGCAATATTGCTATTTTCAGCATAAAATTTTATATTATCTCTTATCATTCCATTTGTTTTTATTTTTATAATATGTTCCGCATTTAATTCAAGATATAAATAGTCTATACAATCTAACATTATGTCACTTTTTACAGTATCTTTTAAATGTTTTTCATCTGTAGCAATGCCATCACTACTTAAGATTTCATCAGAGACATACAAATTAATTTCATCTCCTTTTTGTATTTTTCTACTCGAATAATCTACTCTATACTCTTTTGCATATACATTTCCAATTGAATCTTTTTCTTCTGTGTCATAAGATAAATTGGCTTCTATCACTTGTCCTTCTTTATCTGTAATTGTCATACGGTTTACAGTATCCGGATTCATATATTGATCAAATTCTATTATAGCAAAGGTTTCATATGCCTTAAAATTTATAACACTTGGTTTATTTAAATTTTTCATTTTAAGTAATACATTTGTTTGTATTGGTGGTACCTGCAACCATTCCGAATATGTAGTTTCATATCCTGCTTTTTCTGCCTTAACCTGCCAATATCCCTCTGGGACATCCCATGCATATGACCCTGAATCATCTGTAACTATTGGATTATACTGATCATATTCGTCTGCATTCCATAATATTGGCTTCTCATCCTTCAAATCATTTTTGTAATAAATAGTGGTCTTTACCCCTGAAATTCTATTATTTGTAACTCCCTCATACACATATCCACTTGGATCAATAATCCATTTCAGGAATAAATCACTCAAACTGATTTTCCCTTGCAAATAGTCATCAAAATCTCCTGATTCTATAGACGGAAGTACATAATAATTTAATGCTAACAATGCTAATGATAAACCTACACCAACTCCGGTTCCAGCACACATATACGCAGTAATTCCAATTGCATTTGATAAATATGTAAACATTAATTTTTCAAAACTTATAGCTGCCATTTTTTGTAGTTGGGCACTTTTTGCCTGTTTTTGGGCTAATGTTAAATTTGGATTCATATATATATCCATTTTGGTTGTCATTAAATCAAAACAATCAACTCCAAATGTAGCTGTTGCAAACATATCATTTGCTGCATATCCCACTAATGTTTTATCTATTCCTATTGCCTTACAAACTGAACTTGTTGCATTTTTATTTGCTTGTTTCACTACATATTTATAAATGCAATTATCATTACTAGAAGGATCTATCATATATGTAATAATACTTTCTGGAGTGACTTCTGTTTTCATCATAAGTAAATCCTTGACAAAATCTCTTTCTCCCGTTACATATTTTTCAAATCCATATTTAGTTAAAGCATCATATACATCATTTGTATATTTAGCAGAATCCCCTGAATGCATATTTATAGTCTTAATTATATCTCCTATTGCTTTAATATCTTTATCACTTAAATTAGTATTTATTTCATTTTCATCATTACTATACATTGATATCAAGCTATTGCTTGGAGATTTATTTAATTCACCTTGTAACTCTTCCGCATAATCATCAAATGATAATTTATCAAATTTATAGTTAATTTCATCACCACTACCTAATGTAATATTAGCCTCATAGTCACTATCAGAATCTTTTACCTGTTTTGCTTCAGCATTTTTCCATTGTTCAGGTATATTTAATTTATCAAATTTAGATAATTCAATACTACTATCACTATTTACTTTTGTTTTTTCCTCTAATTTATTTGTATAAATTATCGATAAATTACCTGGTACATACCTTGCATCATCACCAAAAAATCCTTCTGTAATATATGCTTTTTCTTTTTCGTTCCATTTAGCTTCTAATTTTTTTTCTTCTCCATCCCTATTGCTTATAACATATACATGACTTATTTTTTCTCTGTTTTTATACTTAATTTTAAAATTGTAATTTTTCCCAGGTTGAAATGTAATATATTTTATTTTGTCTGCATTAAGTATATTAAATTCATTGTAACCATTTTTATATTCATGTGCTTCAATATATAAAGATGCCTCTATTAATTTAGGACAATCTAATAAAGTTGTCACTTTTTTTGAAACAACCTTTTGTTTACCATCAGCACTTGTTGATTTTATTTCTATATCATATTCCTTATAATCTTCTGGGTTAAGCAACTCAACATTTATTTCAAATCGACCTGTTTTAGATATATTTATTGACTTATCCAACTTACCATCCACATATACATCTACATTTTCATTTTTAGGCCCTTCTCCTCTGATTAAAGTTTTTACTTTACTTTCACCTTCTGAGAAATTAATTTCATCACTTGTATCAAAAGAAATATTAAAACATTTTTCACTTATAGCCCCTATATTTTCGTTATATAACTTATTTTGCTTTTTGTATTCTAATTTTGCATAGCTTGATATTAAACAGCTTTTACCTAAATTTGTATATATAGTATATCTTCCATTTTCCTCTTCTATTGGCAACGTCACTACATTATCTGTTGAAATTGTAAATTCACTAGTATCTAATATCTTATTATTGTATTTTATTCCTTTTATTGAATATTTTAATGGTAATTTTACTTTAAGCTGTCTTTCTTCACTATTTTCTAATGCATTATTTTTTAAGTAAAAATCTATATTTAATGCTACTTGTCCATCAGGAGTCACACTGTTTACAAAATATGTAGTTTTTTCTTTTCTTAATATACTATCATTATTACTTTGATCTATTGTATTCTTAAATTGAACATTTATATTCTTATCTATAAAAGTAAACATAGATTTTGAATATTTATTAACATATGCAACTACATCATTTACATTTTTAAAAGCTTCACCATTAATTTTTTCAATAGAATCACCAATATTCAATTTCGATAATTCTGTACAATCAGCAAAAACTCCTCTTTTTAGTTCATTAACTTCTGACATAATATTTACAGACTTTAAATTTTTGCACCCTGAAAATGCCCATTCTCCTATATCTGTTACACTCTCTGGTATTATTACGTCTGCCAAGTTAATACAGTCTGAAAATGCTCCGTTTCCTATTGTTTCTATTCCCTCCGGTATTGTAATCTTTTCAAGTCCCGGACAGTTCGTAAAAAGATATTCAGCTACTTTCTTTGTTCCCTCCTCAAATCTCACCTCTTTAAGATTACTGCACCCTCTGAATGCTCCATTATTCTCCCCAAAATGATATGTGGTTACCTTTTCCAGTGTTTTTGGTATCTCTATTTCCGTCAGCCCTGTACATTCTCCAAACGCTCCATATCCCATGGTCTTTATATTTTTTGGCAGTTTTAATTCTGTTATTTTTTGATCATTCTGAAACGCATTTGCTCCTATTGTTTCTATTGTGTCCGGCAGACTTACCTCTTCCAACTCATTACAGTTCTTAAATGCATTATCTGCTATTGTTACTGTTCCCCTTCCTATTTCTATTTTCTTGACTTTCCCTGTACTCTCAAACGCACTGTTTCCTATTGTTGTCACACTTCCCGGCATTATTATGTCTGTTAAGTTACCACAACCGGCAAATGCTCCGTTTCCTATTGTTTCTATTCCCTCCGGTATTGTAATCTTTTCAAGTCCCGGACAGTTCGTAAAAAGATATTCAGCTACTTTCTTTGTTCCCTCCTCAAATCTCACCTCTTTAAGATTACTGCACCCTCTGAATGCTCCATTATTCTCCCCAAAATGATATGTGGTTACCTTTTCCAGTGTTTTTGGTATCTCTATTTCCGTCAGCCCTGTACATTCTCCAAACGCTCCATATCCCATGGTCTTTATATTTTTTGGCAGTTTTAATTCTGTTATTTTTTGATCATTCTGAAACGCATTTGCTCCTATTGTTTCTATTGTGTCCGGCAGACTTACCTCTTCCAACTCATTACAGT